>ENA-OQVM01001525-OQVM01001525.1-marine-metagenome-genome-assembly--contig:-NODE-1525-length-30359-cov-13.527079_pt1 | contig 30359 bp, 30 predicted proteins | sample MGYA00237776_ERZ505498 | MGnify/ENA primary metagenome ERZ505498 (study PRJEB26159, sample SAMN06265151) | marine metagenome | isolation source: Helgoland LTER site | place: Germany:Helgoland, sampling...
ATTTAATTGTAGTTATTTATAGACCTCAAGGTTTGTTTGGCAGGTATTAATGGATGATAAATTAATAATCGCAAAATCAGAACCTCTTTGGAACACTGATAATAGAGTAATTTATTTTATTGGTAGTTTAATCGTTTTATTATTTGCCTTACCACTTTTTGGATTAAATTCATTTTATCTTCACTTATTAATTATGATTTTTATGCATGCTGTTATGGCTCAATCGTGGAACGTAATAGCTGGTTTTTCTGGCCAAATTAGTTTGGGTCATGGAGCATTTTTTGGAATAGGTGCATATGCAACCTCATTTTTTTATATCGAATATGGAATATCTCCTTGGTTAAGCATGCCTTTTGGAATTTTAGTATCAGGAATTTTTGCAATTTTAATTGGAATTCCAATGCTAAGATTAAGTGGTCATTACTTTGCAATTGCTACATTACTAATAGGTATTAGTTTTCAAGTAGTTTTTCAGAGATGGGATTTAGTTGGAGCTGCATCAGGTTTATGGGTACCAATGACTTCAGAAGATTCTTGGGCAGCTTTGCAGTTTCATAGTAGCAAAGTTTCTTACTATTATATTTTTTTAGTATTTTTCATCGTTACATTTTTTATAGTTTGGCTCTTAAGCAGATCCAAATTAGGATACAGGTTAAGAGCTGTTAGAGATGACCCACAAGCAGCATTAAGCTTATGTATTAATGTATCTAATTATAAAATAATAGCATATGTCATTTCAGCCATGATCATGGCTCCAATGGGTAGTTTATTTGCTCAATATATTTTAATCATAGATCCAGACAGAGTTTTTAATATAGAGATTTCAATTATTGTTTTGTTGATTACTGTTCTTGGTGGAATAGGGAATGTTTGGGGGCCAATAATTGGTGCAGCTATTCTTATTCCTATTTCAGAATATTCAAGAATTTATTTAGGAGGAACGGGAGGTGCTGTAGATCTAATTCTTTATGGTTTGATCTTAATGATAATTTGTATTTTTAGACCTGACGGACTTATATCGTTTGTTCCAAAAGATATTTTAGAGAGAAAAAAACAAAGATGAAAATATTATCTGTAGAAAATTTGAGTAGATCTTTTGGAGGAATTAAAGCAAATGATAATATTTCTTTTGAAGTTGAAGAAGGAACTATTTTAGGGGTTATTGGACCCAATGGAGCAGGTAAATCAACTTTATTTGATTTAATTACTGGTTACACAAAAGCAGACAATGGAAAAGTACAATTTTTCGATAAAAATATTTTTGGATTAAGTCCTGATAAAATAAGTAATTTAGGAGTAGGTAGAACTTTTCAAAAATTAAAACCATTCGCAGATCAAACATTACTTGAAAATGTAATGATTGGTTCTTTTGTAAAAGAAAATAATATCAAAAAAGCTCGTGACAAAGCTTTAGAGATTATAGACTTTGTTGACTTGATTGAAAAACGACATCATTTTGCAAAAGAACTTTCTACAGGACAGAGAAAAAGATTAGAAATGGCAAGAGCAATGGCTATTGAACCAAAATTACTTTTAATGGATGAGGTAACAGGAGGTGTTGATCAAAAAACCATACCTGGATTAGTGGAACTTATTAAAAAACTAAAAAAATCGGGAGTAACAATTGTTACTATTGAACATAATATTAATATTATAATGGAAATTTCAGATAATGTTCTAGCGTTAGATCAAGGTAAAAGTATTGCTTTTGGATCTCCAAAAGAAATTCAAAATAATAAACAAGTAATAGACTCGTATTTAGGAACATTTGATGCTGCTTGATGTAAAAAATATTGATGTTTTGTATGATGATTTTCAAGTTATCTGGGATATTTCTATTAACGTCAATAAAGGTGAGATGGTAGCATTGCTTGGACCAAATGGTTCAGGAAAAAGTACTATTTTGAATACGATTAGCAATTTAGTTCACCATAGAAATGGAAGCATACATTTTGAAAACAATTTAATTTCAGAAATACCCACTCATAAGCGAACTGAACTTGGAATATCTCATGTACTTGAAAGAAGAAGAGTTTTTCCTCATTTAACAGTAATGCAAAATTTATTACTTGGAGCTTGGCATCCAAAAGCAAAAGAACAATTAGATAATTCTTTAAGCAAAATTTATAAAATTTTTCCAAAACTTGAAGTTAGATCAAGTCAACTTGCACGAACAATGTCTGGTGGTGAGCAACAAATGTTAGCTATTGCAAGAGGAATGATGGGGCTTCCAAAACTTTTAATGGTAGATGAACCTTTTTTGGGTCTTTCACCTATGGTTATGAAAGATTTAATTAAGATTTTTAAAAATATAGTAAATGAAGGAATATCAATCCTATTTGTTGAACAAAATGTAAGGTTGGCATTAAGTATGGCTGATAGAGGTTATGTACTTGAAAGTGGAAGATTAGTGATTGATGGAAAATCTTCAGATCTTATTGATAATGAAAAAGTAACAAAAGTTTTTTTAGGAAACTAATTATAAAGCTGCAAGATCGTTATTCAATTTATCAGTTATAAGCATTTTACCAGGACTATGTGTTATACAAAAATCTGGCTTTGAATTTTCTAGAACTGACTGTGGAGTAACTCCACATGCCCAAAAAACTGGTATTTCATTATTTTTAAATGATCTTGGCGCATCCCCATACTCAGGCTTCATAATATCTTTTATTCCAATTTCAGCTGGATCTCCTAAATGAATAGGTGCTCCATGAACTGCTGGAAATCTAGAACTAATTTGTATTGATCTTATTGCGTCTTTTGAATTTAAAGGTCTCATTGAAACAACAAGTTTACCAGAAAATTGTCCCGCAGGTTCACAGTCAATTGATGTTTGGTACATTGGAACAATAGTATTATTTTCAATATGTTGAATAGGAATTCCAGCTTCTATTAAAGGAAGCTCAAAAGACATTGAGCAACCTAGAACAAATGTAGTTAAATCATCATTCCAATATTTTTTAATATCATAGGGCTCATCTATAAGTTTTCCTTTTTCCCAAATTCTATATTGAGGAACATCTGTTCGAATATCAATATCCCCTAAATCTTTTAACGAGGGATCTCCTTTAGTACCAAATCCAATTAATGGACAAGGTTTAGGGTTTTTTTGACAAAAAGATGCAAAATCCATTGCATATTTACTTGGAAGAATACAAAGATTACCTTGAACATATTTATTTGCAGTTCCTGCAGTTTGTTCAGTATATTTATTATCTCTTATAATTTTTCTAGCTTCATTTGGATCTTGAATATCAAGCATAGGATTTAGTATTTTGATTTCTTGGTACCTTCAATAATTTCTTTTAACTCACCATACTCTTCACAATTACAATTTTCTAATACTTTTAACCTTTCCTTTGCTAAATCTAATCTATTAGTTGCTACATACAGTTCACCTAGATATTCATTAATACCAACATGATTTGGATTAATTTCTAGTCCTAAAAGATAATATTTTTCACCATTTTCATAATCTCCTAGTTTTCTAGTTGTAAAACCTAAATAGTTTAAGGTGTCAGCTTGAAGTGGCTTTTTTTTATTTGATTTGATTAATAAAGCTTGCGCCTTTTCATATCTTTTATTTGCTTTGTCTAATTTTCCCTTTTTTTCATATTTTTTAGCAGCTTTTATTATTGTTACAGCTTTATCATAATCAGATTTTACTTTAGCAGTGCTGTCTGTACCTGCTGAGTATGAATTTGTTGATAATAGGATTAATACTAAAAGTGTAAAAAAAGTTTTTTTAATAATCATATAAATTTATTCATTTGGTTTAATGGTTTTAATTTAAGTCCATTTTCTAATAAATTTTCTCTTATTGATCTTGCGGTAGCCAATGAACTTTCATTATCTCCATGTATGCATACAGAGTCTATTTCACAAGGTATTTGTTTTCCACTGTGACAATTAAGAGACTGATTTTTTACCATGTTTAACACATGTTTTTTAGCTTCTTCTGGATCTGTAATTAGAGCATGTGGTTTTTTTCTGGAAACTAAATTTCCATCGTCTTCATAATTTCTGTCAGCAAAAATTTCGCATGCAATTTTCATATTAAGTTTATTGGCAGCTACTTCCATTTTAGATCCAGTTGGAACTAAATAGATTAAATCTTTACTAATTTCATTTATTGCTTTTGCTAAAGTTGTTGCAAGCTCAATATCTTCACAGGCCATATTATTAAGCGCACCATGAGGTTTTATATGAGTAACTTTTTCTCCATAACTATCTGCAATCTTTTGTAATATTTCATATTGATCAATGATTAATTTTCTAATTTCATCAGAAGATAAATTCATTCTTTGTCTTCCAAAATTTTCAGGATCATTAAAAGATGGATGTGCACCGATACTCACTCCATTTTTTTTTGATATTTGAACCACTTGATTCATTGACTCATCATCACCAGCATGAAATCCACAAGCAACATTAGCTGAATTTACTATTTCAAGTAAATCTGGATCATACTTATTAGAATGATGTTTAGATTTTTCACCTAAATCACAATTTATATTAATTTCCATAGTCTTAATTGTTGAAGTATAACATGGCATGATAAAAAATATATCAAATCTTGGTGACGCAGCTCTTTACTGTGATTTTGGAGATGAAGTTAATAAAGAAATTAACTCCGATGTAATTAAATATTTTAATACTATTAAAGAAAATAATATTAAAGGAGTTAACAATCTAACTCCTTCCTATAATAAATTAATAATTTCTTACGATCTAAAAGTAACAAATTTTAGGGAAATTAAACAAGAAATTGAAAAACTTAGCCAGAGTGAAGACACAAAAACAATAGGTAAAAATTTAGAAATACCAGTTTGTTGCGATAAATCTTTTTCTTTAGACATGGAAAGATTGGAAAAAAAATTAGATCTTAAAAGAGAGCAAATTTTAGAAAATTTTTTTAACAAAGAATTTTTTTGTTATATGACGGGTTTCATTGCTGGAATGCCTTTTTTAGGTGATTTAGAAGAACAAATGAGAGCTCAACGTTTAGAAACTCCAAGAGTAAAAGTTCCCAAAGGATCTGTAGGCATGACAGAGCAGTTTGCTAATATTTATACTTTTGAAAGTCCTGGTGGTTGGAACATAATTGGTAATACTCCATTAGAAGTTTTTGATAGTTCTAAAGAAAAAAATCCAAATTTAATTAATCCTGGAGATACAGTTAAATTTAAACAAATTACATTAGAAGAATATAAAAATTATAATGAGCAATAATTATTTTAAAGTAATAAGAGCCGGTATAAACACCACCTTTCAAGATAAAGGTAGAGATAATTTATATCATATAGGTGTTCCATTTAGCGGAGCAATGGATAACAGAAATTATTTATTAGCCAATAAGTTGGTGGGTAATGAATTAGATTTACCTGTTATTGAATTTGCTTATCAGGGCCCATTATTAAAGTTTTATGGTGATAAAGTTAACATAGTCATTACTGGAGATGTTGTTTTTAAGATAAGACAAAATGATAAAGAAATTGATGGAAATTGTTATGAAACTTATGAATTAAAAAATAAGGATGAGATTAATATTTTATCCACAAATAAATCTGTTTATGGCTACTTAGCTATTTCAGGAAGTTTTGATTTAAAACTACAATGGGGCAGTTGCTCAATTAATACAAAAGCAAACATTGGCTCTAATGATGGAAAAAAATTAGAAAAGGATCAGGAAATTAAAATTTATAAAGTTAATGAAAATACAAATAAAAAGAAAATTAATTATCTTAATTCAAAAATAGAAAATATTAGAATAATGAAAGGAACTAACTTTGATTATTTCTCAGAAGAAGGAAAAAAAGTTTTCTTAGAAAAAGAATATATAGTTTCAAAATTATCTGACAGAATGGGGATGAGATTAGAAGGTCCAAAGATAGAAAATATTGTAAATACAAATATTAAATCAGAAGGTTTACTGAAAGGGGTTATTCAGGTTCCAGCGGATGGTAACCCTATTATAATGCTATCAGATCATGGAACAATTGGTGGATATCCAAAAATTGCAGTTGTCGCTAGTGTTGATTATGACAGATTAGTTCAAATATCACCTGGTTCAAAAATAAAGTTTAAAGAAATTGAATTATCTGATGCAGAAACTTTATTTAAGTTGTATGAGATGGAAACTCAGAATTTACTTTCACAAATTTAATGAACATAATCAATAAACTTCCAGGACCTTTATTGGTATTTCTAGGAGCCTGTAGTTTGAGTTTTGGAGGGCTGATCGTAAAGTCTTTTGAAGGTGCAACTTTATGGCAAATATTGTTTTGGAGATCTTTATTCTTTTCATTAACAGTCTTAACTTTTTTAATCATTAGTTATAGACAAAAAACATTTAAAGCTTTTAAAGATTCAGGATTTCCAGGATTTATAGGTGGAATTATTTTATCTTTTGGGTTCTGTGGTTATGTATTTGCTATGTACCAAACCACTGTTGCTAATACGAATTTTATTATATCTCTTCAAATTTTATTTCTAGCTATATTTGGATACTTTTTTTTAAAAGAAAAAATTTCAGCAGTTACTTTGACATCAATTATTCTTGCTATGACTGGAGTATTACTCATGGTTGGTAATTCATTAACACCAGGAGAACTATCTGGGAATTTAGCTGCTTTTACTATGCCAATTACTTTTGCAATCTTAATAATGATTGTTAGAAAATTTCCATCCGTCGATATGGTTCCTGCACAGTTTTATGCTGGAATATGTTCTTGCTTAATAGGTTATTTCTTATCAACAAAAATTATGATTTCACCACATGATATCTTTTTAGGTTTTTTAGCTGGTTGTTTTCAAGTAGGTTTAGGTTTTATATTTATTACCACAGGTGCAAGGACAACACCTTCAGCAATGGTTGGAATAATTATGCTTTCAGAATCAGTACTTGGTCCTATTTGGGCTTTTATATTTGTAAGTGAAAGACCATCAATGTATGGACTGATTGGTGGAGCAATAATTCTTTTTGCCGTTTTAATACAGTTTTATTCATTATTATCTAAGAATAAAAAAAGTATTTCTAATTGACCATTCTTAAATAATTGATAAGTTATATCTCAACGGGAGAGACTACAAATTTTGTAGCACCGAAGGAGCAACTACCCAGGAAACTCTCAGGTAAAAAGGACCGTAACATATTAACTCTGGAAAGAGATTAAATTCTCGCCGAAGGAGCAAAACTCTCAGGCAAATATACAGATGGGTACAAAGAGTTAATATGGAAATAAAAAAAACATCTTTAAATAAACTTCATCAAGTTAATCAAGCTAAGTTTGTAGAGTTTGCTGGTTACGAAATGCCAATTCAATACAGTTCAGGTATTATTGAAGAGCATAAATTTACTAGATCAAATTCTGGAATTTTTGATGTTTCACACATGGGGCAGTTATTTATCTATGGTGACGATAATTTGACTGAAGATTTAGAAAAGATTTTTCCTCTAGATTTAAAAAATTTGAAATTGAATTCATCAAAATACAGTTTTTTAATGAATGATAAAGCTGGTGTGCATGATGACTTAATTATCACTAAATTAGAAGAAGGTTTTTTAATAATTTTAAATGCAGCCTGTAAAGATAATGATTTTAAAATTTTAGCTGGTTTACTAAAAGACAAGTATAAAATGGTTCTTGATGATCAAAGATCTTTAATTGCTGTACAAGGACCTAAATCAGTTGATATTTTAAATCAAATTTTAGAAAAAGTAGAAGATTTGAATTTTATGTCAGGCAATTGGTTCACTTATAAAGATCAAAAATTATATGTGACAAGATCTGGTTATACTGGAGAAGATGGATTTGAAATTTCAATTACAAATGAATTAGCAGAAGTATTTACTCAAGAATTGTTAGAAAAAGGTGCTAAATTAATTGGTCTTGGAGCTAGAGACACACTAAGACTTGAAGCAGGTCTGTGTTTGTATGGACATGAACTTGGTATTGAAACAACACCTATTGAGGCCAGTTTAAAATGGGCAATTTCTAAGGAAAGACTAAATAATGGAGGTTTTATTGGATCTGATAAAATCATTAATCAAATTAGAGATGGAGCTAAAAAAATTAGAGTTGGTATCAAGCCAGAAGGAAGACTGATTGCCAGAGAAAAAACTAAAATTTACAATGAAAGTGAAGAGATGATTGGAGAAGTTACGAGTGGTACTTTTGGACCAAGTGTTAATGGACCTATAGCGATGGGTTTTGTGGATCAAATTTTTTCAAAAAAAGATACAAGAATTTTGTTGGAAGTAAGAGGAAAAAAATATCCAGCAAATATTTGTGGATTACCATTTTATAAAAAAAGTTATGTGAAAGGAGCAAACTAATGAGTGAAGTTAAATATTCAAAAGAACATGAATGGATTAAAGTAGAGGGTGATGTTGGTACGATTGGTATCACGCAACACGCTACTGAAATGCTTGGAGATATAGTTTTTGTAGAGTTACCAGATGTAGGTTCGTCTGTAGAAAAAGATGGTAATGCAGGAGTAGTAGAATCTACAAAAGCAGCAAGTGACGTTTATACTCCAATCTCAGGTGAAGTAATGGAAAATAATCAGGCAATTGTGGATGATCCAGGAAAAATTAATTCAGACCCAGAAAATGAAGCTTGGTTTTTTAAATTAAAGATTAAAGATAGTAGTGAACTAGATTCTTTAATGAACAAAGAAGAATACGATAAATTTGCAAAGGAAAGTGGAAATTAAAATGCTTAAAAGTTCTCAAAAAGATTTTATTAAAAGACATATTGGTCCATCAGAAGCTGATCAACAAAAAATGTTGAATGAGCTTGGTTTTGAAAATTTAGATGACTTAATTTCAAAAACTGTTCCTGAAAAAATACTACTTAAGGAAGACTTAGGAATTGGTGAACCAAATTCTGAATATGAAGCTTTGAGAAAATTAAAAGTTATTTCAAAACAAAACAGAATTTATTCAAATTTTATTGGCATGGGTTATTACGGTACCTATACACCTTACGTAATTTTAAGAAATATTTTAGAAAATCCGGGATGGTATACTTCTTATACTCCTTATCAGCCAGAAGTGGCACAAGGAAGATTGGAAATGCTTTTAAATTTCCAACAAATGATAATTGATTTTACAGGTTTGGATATTGCAAATGCATCTTTATTAGATGAAGGAACTGCAGCAGCTGAAGCTGTAGGTTTGAGCTATAGATTGTGCAAAAATGACTCTAATATAGTTTTTGTTTCAAAAGATTGTCATCCACAAACTATTGATGTTATTAAAACTAGAGCAGAACCTCTAGGTTTAACTGTTGTTGTAGGTGATGAAGGAACAGATATTAATGAAGATATTGTCTGTGGTATTTTACAGTATCCTGGAACCTTAGGAGATATTAAAGATCCAAGTGAAGCCATAAGCAAAATACATAAAAACAATGGTAAAGCTGTGTTGGTCTGTGATCTGTTAGCTTTAGCTAAATTAAAAACTCCTGCTGAATTAGGAGCAGATATTGCTGTTGGAAGTTCACAAAGATTTGGAATTCCAATGGGTTATGGTGGTCCCCATGCTGGTTTTTTTGCAACTAAAGATGAATATAAAAGATCAATGCCTGGTAGAATTATAGGGGTTTCTGTTGATCGCCATGGAAACAAAGCTTATAGACTTTCGCTTCAAACAAGAGAGCAGCATATAAGAAGAGATAAAGCGACAAGTAATATTTGTACTGCACAAGCTTTATTAGCGATAGTGTCAGCGGCTTACGCTATTTATCACGGTCCAGAAGGTTTAAGAAAAATTGCTGAAAATACATCTCAATTAGCAAAAAATTTTGCAGATAAAATTAAGCAATCTGGCTATGAACTTTATTCAGATCACTTTTTTGATACCGTTACAATTAAAACTTTAGATAAAACGGACTCTATTTTTAGAAATGCATTAAGACAGAATGTGAACATAAGAAAAGTTAATTCTGAAATGCTCTCAGTTGCGTTTGATGAAAGAAAAAATGTTTACAGAGCAAACCAATTATTAAAAATATTTAATTGTTCTGAAGCAATAAAAGAAAATTTAAATGAAAACTTATCAAATTTACCTAAAAATTTATTAAGAACATCGGAATATTTAACTCATCCTGTATTTAATAGTTATCATTCAGAAACTGAAATGCTTAGATATCTAAAAAAATTAGAGGATGCTGACATAGCGCTTAACAGATCAATGATTGCATTAGGGTCATGTACAATGAAACTAAATGCTGTAGCAGAGATGATACCAGTTACTTGGAGAGAATTTTCTGAACCACATCCTTTTGCTCCAGTGGAACAAATGGAAGGATATCGAACATTATTTACTGATTTAAAAAATTGGTTAAGATCAATTACAGGTTTTTCAGGTGTTTCTTTACAACCTAATGCTGGTGCACAAGGTGAGTTTGCTGGTTTAATGGTTATTAAAAAATATCATGAAAATAATGGTGATAAAAATAGAAACGTTTGTCTGATCCCAAGTTCTGCACATGGAACCAATCCAGCAAGTGCGCAAATGGTTGGAATGAAAGTGGTAGTGATTAAATGTGATGAACATGGAAATGTTGATATTGAAGATTTAAAAGAAAAAGCAACAACTCATTCAGAAAACTTAGCAGCATTAATGGTTACTTATCCATCTACACACGGTGTGTTTGAAGAAAAGATTACGGAGATTTGTGAACTTATACATAATAATGGTGGTCAGGTTTATATGGATGGTGCAAACTTAAATGCACTTGTTGGAATTGCAAAACCAGGAAAGTTTGGTCCTGATGTATGTCATATAAATTTACATAAAACATTCTGTATCCCTCATGGAGGTGGTGGACCAGGGATGGGTCCGATAGCATGCAAAAGACACTTAGAAGTATACTTGCCAAACCACGCAGTTATTAAAGATTGTGGACCAGTGACTGGAATGGGTGCAGTATCAGCAGCTCCTTGGGGAAGCTCGAGTATTCTATCCATTTCTTGGATGTATATTAAAATGATGGGGTCAGAAGGACTTAAGAAAGCATCACAAGTTGCCATTTTAAACGCTAATTACCTGGCTCATAAACTTAAAGATACATTCCCAATATTATATAAAGGTAAAAATGGAAATGTAGCTCATGAGTGCATTATAGATATTAGAAAAATTAAGTCTGAAGTGGGTATTACAGAGGAAGATATTGCTAAAAGGTTGATTGATTTTGGCTTTCATGCACCAACTATGTCATGGCCTGTAGCAGGTACAATGATGATAGAGCCAACTGAAAGCGAAGGACTTCAAGAAATTGATAGATTTTGCAATACATTGAAAAAAATTAAAGAAGAAATTGATAAAGTTCAATCAGGGGAATATGACAAAATTGATAATCCGATTAAAAACTCGCCACATACTCATGTAGAACTAATTGCAAATAAGTGGGAGCATAAGTATGAAAGAGAAGAGGCAGCATATCCCTCTGAATTTTTAAAACAGATTAAATACTGGCCACCAGTTGCAAGAGTTGATAATGTTTATGGAGATAAAAACTTAGTATGTTCGTGCCCGTCAATTGATGAGTACAAAGATACTGCTGCATAAAATAAGTTATTAATGAAAATTGCTGTTATAGGGTCAGGTATATCTGGATTAAGTTCAGCTTATTATCTTTCAAAAAAACACAAAGTTGATTTATTTGAAAAGCAAGATCGCTTTGGCGGACACTCTTATACGTTAGACGTTAAACTTAATGAAAAAGAAAAAGTTGCTGTTGATGCTGGATTTATGGTTTTTAATAAAATTACATATCCTAATTTAATTAATTTTTTTAAAGAAAACGATATAGAGATTGAAAAAAGTGACATGTCATTTTCAGTAAGTGTAAAAGGTACTAATATTGAATATTGTGGCAAAGGATTAAATGGTATTTTTTCAAATAGAGGAAATTTACTTAATCTTAAATTTGTCAAAATGTTTTTTGAAATTATTAATTTTTATAAAAGATGTGAAAAATTAAACTCAAATAACATTGAAAAAATTACACTAGGTGAATATTTAACAAAGATTGGAAAATCAAAATATTTTATAGATTATCATATAATACCAATGGTTTCAGCAATATGGTCTATGCCACCATTCGAAGCATCTCAAATGCCATTAACATTTTTTTTAAGTTTTTTTAAAAACCATGGTTTATTTAAACTTAAAGATAGACCTCAATGGTATACCGTTACAAATCGAAGTAAAACTTATGTTGATAAAATACTATCTAAAGTTAGTGGTGAATATTTTAAGAATTATGAAATTAATAAAATTATTAGAGATAATAACGGTGTTAAAGTTTATTACGGATCAGAAAATGAGTTTTTTAATTATGATAAAGTTGTACTCGCTTCTCATGCTGATGAAAGTTTAAAAATTATTTCTGATATTACAAATAAAGAGAGAGAAATATTAAGTAATTTTAAATACAAACCAAATAAAGCAGTTATTCATTCTGATGAAAATTTAATGCCCCTAAATAAAAATGCCTGGTGTTCATGGAATTCTTCTCTAAATCCAGATAATAAAGAACAATCTTCGGTTACTTATTGGTTAAATCAGTTACAAAATTTGAAAACTGATAAGAATATTTTTTTAACAATAAATCCATTTGTAGAAATTGCTTCAGATAAAATTTATCATAAAATTGATTTCACTCATCCATATTATGATGAAAAAGCACTTCAAAATCAGTCTAATTTAAAAACAATTCAAAATAAGAATAATACGTTATTTGCTGGAAGTTATTTTGGTTACGGATTTCACGAGGATGGAATAAAATCTTCGATAGAAATGCTTAAAACCTTAAATGATTAACTCAGCAATATATAACGGACACGTAATACACAAAAGGTTTAAACCTAAAGTTCATTATTTTAAATATAAAGTTTTTTCATTGTTAATAGATCTTTCCGAATTAGAAATTTTAGATAAAAAAGTTAAATTATTTTCTTTTAATAAATTTAATTTAATTAGTTTTCATGAAAAAGATCATGGTGACAGAGATGGTTCTTCATTGACATCATGGGTAAAGCAAAATTTAAAAAAAAATGATATTCAAACAGAAGATATAAAAATAAAAATTTTATGCTACCCAAGAATATTTGGATTTGTATTTAATCCACTTAGCGTTTTTTATGTTTATAATTTACAAAGTCAATTGATTTCAATTTTATATGAAGTCAAAAATACTTTTGGAGAACAACACACTTATATTTTTAAGGTATCAAAGGATGTAAATTTAATACAAAACAATTGTTCTAAAAAATTTCATGTTTCACCATTTATTGAAATGGATTGTAATTATTTTTTTAGACTATTAAAACCTGGAGAAAAAATTTCTGTCATAATTGATCAATACGATAAACAAGATAAGATTTTATATGCTTCACAAGATGGAGTTAGAAGTGAATTCAATACTAAACAACTTTTAAAATCATATATAAAACACCCATTAATGACTTTTAAAATAATTATAGCGATACATTTTGAAGCGTTTAAATTATGGGCAAAAGGAATAAAATTCATTAAGAAAAAAATAAAAATTAAAAATAATATAACAATTGAAAATTAATGATTTTAAATAAAATTGCAGACAAAGTTGTTTTTAATATTCTTAAAAGAATAAGCGTTGGTTATTTAGAAGTTACTTTAATAACTGGAGAACTTTTAAAATTTGGAGATCACAATGATAAATTGAGAGCTGATCTAAAAATAAAATCTCCAATTTTAAACTATAATTTAATTAAAGGTGGAAGTGTTGGTCTCGCTGAATGTTATATGAGAAATGAATTTGAAACGAGTAATTTGTCTAATTTAATTGAATTAGCAGCTAGGAATATAAATATCGTTCATAAGTTTGCAGGGATATTAGATTTAAAATTTTTAAACTTTATTAAAAATAAATTTGTTAAAAATACCAAAAATAGAAGTAAAGAAAACATCGCAAAACACTATGATCTTGGAAATGACTTCTTCTCACTTTGGCTTGATAAAACACTTACCTACTCGAGCGCTATATTTGACGAACAAAACAAAGATTTATCAAAAGCACAAAATAATAAATACCAAAAGTTAATTAACTTAATTCAACCAAACAATGGAGATAAAATTTTAGAAATCGGTTGTGGTTGGGGTGGATTTGCTGAATATTTGGGTAAGAATTACGATGTTAAATTGGATTGTATCACTATATCTAAAAAACAATTCGAATATGCCAAAGAGAGAATTCATAATTGTGGTCTTAATGAAAAAGTAAATATTGAAATTAAAGATTATAGAGATTTAAAAAGCAAATATAATTCTATTGCATCAATTGAAATGATTGAAGCTGTTGGGCAAAATTATTTAGAAAGTTATTTTAAAACTATTAAGGATAATTTGTCTGATGGAGGTAGAGCTGCCATACAAGCAATTACAATTGATGATAGCCTTTACGATAGGTATAAAAATAAACAAGATTTTATTCAAAAGTATATTTTTCCAGGTGGGTTTTTACCGAATAAAAATACAATTAATAAACTGGTATCTAAAAATGGTCTCAGTGTGAATTCTTACATTTCATATGCTGATCATTATGCAGATACTTTAGCTATATGGAGAACTGAATTTAACAAAAAGTGGAGTTTGATTAAAGATCAAGGTTTTGATTTAACCTTCAAGAGAATGTGGGAATTCTACCTTTCTTATTGTGAAGCAGGTTTTAAATCTAAAAATATTGACCTAATTCAATTTTCACTTCAAAATAAATAATACAAATAGGAGACTTTAATGCGTCACATAAATATAATTAGATCTATTTTATTGATTGTTTCAATATTCTTAATTACAAGTTGCTCAAACAATAGTGCTATGAAACCAGAAGATTTTAAAAATAAAGAACCAAGATTAATTATTGAAGAATATCTATCAGGAAATGTAAAGGCATGGGGTGTCCTTCAAAATAGATCTGGTAAAGTAACAAGACAATTTTCAGCAGATTTAGATGGTACGTGGGATGGCAAACAATTAATTTTAAAAGAAAAGTTTAATTGGGATGATGGAGAAGTTCAAAATAGAGAATGGACTATCAACAAAATTGATGAAAACAATTACGAGGGTACAGCAGGCGATGTTGTTGGAAAAGCAAAAGGTTACTCTTATGGACCAGCCTTTAAATTTGAATATGTTTTATTAGTACCTGTAAAAGGTAAAGAGATGAAAATTACATTTGATGATTGGATTTTTAAACAAGATGATAGGGTTGCAATTAATAGAGCGACTATGACAAAATTTGGATTTAAAGTAGCTGAATTAACTGTTGTATTTGTAAAAGATTAATTATTTTTTCTGATATTTTGTTAATCTGCCGATTAAACCAAAATAAATTTTACTAGGTAAAAAACTCAAAAGTTTTAATGTGATTGTTAATGCTTTAGGAAAATGAATTTCAAATATATTTTTATTAATTAACCCGTCATAAATTTGATCAGCAGCATATTCTGGTGTTTTTAGAAATGGCATTTTAAAATCATTTTTATCTGTCATAGGTGTTTTAATAAATCCTGGTGACACTAAACAAACACGTACATTGTCTCTTTTAAAATCAAAATACAAACTTTCAGCTAAATTATTTAGCGCTGACTTAGAAGGTCCATAACCAGTTGAATTAGGCAATCCTCTGTATCCTGCTATAGATGAAACTATAGTAATAATGCCATCTTTTTTATCTCTGAAATGTTTTTCAACAGCTTTAATAGTATTTACAGTTCCAAAAAAATTTATTTTAAACACATCTTCCATTTGCTCTATATCGATATCTTTTTCTTTTTTAGGATTCCAAGTACCAGTTGAAAAAAAACAAATATCTATATCCTGAAACTTATTTTTAATTTGGTTAAATACTTCTTGGCATTTTAGTTTATCTGTTACATCCAGTGGAAATGCTGAAATATTTTCATATGTATTTGAAAGTTCATTTAATAACTCTTCTCTTCTAGCAGAAACAGCTACATTCCATCCTTTGCTTGCAAATTTAATTGCTAATGCCTTGCCAATTCCAGTACTTCCACCAGTTATCCAAATAGTTTTTTTGCTCATTTTTTGATATGTATTAATAACATGATTAAAAATAAACTCTTAACATTTATATTGTTTCTAATCATTACCTTTTCGGCTTCTTTAGTTGGGGGTTTAGCTACCATTAATTTTAAAGAGCCTTGGTATTCATTATTGAATAAACCAATATTTAATCCTCCAGATTGGGTGTTTGGTCCAGTGTGGACTATTTTGTATTTAATGATGACTATTGCTATATGGCTTTATTGGCACTCAAAAAATAAAGAAATGAATACGGTTTATATTTATTTCATACACTTAGTTTTTAATACAACTTGGAGTATAACTTTTTTTGTATTTCACAACATGCTTTTAGCTTTAGCTGTCTTAATCATATTAATAGCTTTTATTATTAATCTGATTTTAAGCTTCAGACGCGTCAAGATGATTAGTGCATATTTAATGATTCCATATTTACTTTGGTGTTGCTTTGCACTAATTCTAAACACTAGTCTAATAATAATAAATTAAATATGGATGATGTTGTAGTAATTGGTGGTGGTATTATAGGAGCAGCTACTGCTTATTTTTTATCTAAAGAGGGTAGAAAAGTAAAAGTTATAGAAAGAGATCCAACATATAAAACAGCTTCATTTCCTTTATCCTTAGGTGGCTTTAGAAGACAATTTTTTCAAAGAGAAAATATTTTATTAGGAAAGTTTGCTAGAGAATTTATTTATCAAATTCCTGAATTACTAAAAACTGAAAAAAATCCAAACCCTACAGCAAGCATGGTGACAAACGGATATCTTTTAATGTTTGGTCCAGAACATGCTGAAGAACAATACCGAGCTTTAGAAAATCATAAAGAATGTGATGCAGGTACAAAAAATATTAAAGGATCAGAATTATCAAAAGTATTTCCTTATGTTAATAATGAAGGAATTGAAACAGCAACTTATACTGACAATCAAAGCGAAGGTTGGATTGATCCTTTCATGTTCCATAGTGCTCTTAAAAGTAAAGCTATAGAGCTTGGTGCTGAATTTATTAAAGGTGATGTTAAAAGTATTTCTGAAATTAATGCTAAAACAATTGTTTCAGCAGCTGGTTGTTGGACAAAAGAGCTGCTAGAAGATATTCCAGTTGTTCCACAAAAACATACAGTTTTTAGGGTTAAATGCCCAACTTATATTAAAGAAATGCCTTTAACAGGTGATTTAACAACAGGAGTATATTGGCGACCAGAGGGTGGAGAATACTTGGCAGGATCACCACTTTCTGTATTTGATGCTGATGATTTAGAACCAGCGTGGAATGATTTTGAGGAATTAGTTTGGCCCGCACTTGCACAAAGAATACCTGCTTTTGAAGAATTAAAGTTAACAGGTGGATGGGCGGGATATTATGATTGTAACAAATTAGACAATAATGCCGTTGTTGGCAAACATCCTAAATATGAAAACGTTTACATGGCTTCTGGATTTACGGGAAGAGGTTTAATGCAAGCACCAGGAATTGGAAGAGCATTAACAGAACTAATTACAACTGGATCTTATCAAACTATTGATATTAGTGAGTTTGCAGTTGAAAGAGTGCTAGGTAACAACGCTAGACCTGAACCTTACGTATTATAAATTTAAGTACCACAGAAAGTTTGATACTTTTCATTAGTGGTTGGAGCAGGGACTTGGTATTCTGCAATATCTTCTTGATTAGAATAAGGATTTTTTAATATATCATTAAGCTTATTCATTCCCTCTAAACTACCATTGTTTGCTTCAGTTAAAGCTTCTTCTACCTTATGATTTCTTGGAACAACAATTGGATTATTTTTTTTCATTAATTCAATTTGTTTTTCTTTAGAAGAATTATTTAATTGAGATCTTTTTTTCCATTCATCAAACCACGTTAAAAAAGTTTTATCTTTATAAGTGTTATTATCTATTTTGATATCCATTAAATGACAAAAAATATTTGTATAATCAATTTTATTTTTTTCCATCCAATTAAGCAAATCATCAATTAATTTTCTATCGTTTTTATCTTCACCAAATAAACCTAGTTTATCTCTCATCATATTTAACCATTTTTTCTCATAAATATTTTGAAAGTTATCAATTACATCAGTTGCAATTTTAATTGCTGTATCTTCATTTTTGTCAATAAGTGGAATGAGACATTCAGCAAATCTAGTTAAATTCCATTTAGTTATTGGTGGTTGGTTAGAATATGCATATCTTCCCAATTTATCTATAGAACTAAAAACTGTTTTGGGGTGATATTGATCCATAAATGCACATGGACCATAATCAATTGTTTCTCCAGATATTGTCATATTATCTGTATTCATTACTCCATGAATAAAACCTACACGCATCCAATCAACTACTAGCTGACATTGTTTTTCCATTACTAGGTTTAACAGATCTAAAGCTTTTGTTTTTGAAGATTTAATTTGAGGATAATGTCTTTCAATAGTGTAATCGACTAACGTTTTAAGATCCTCAATATTTTGTCTTGCAGCTATGTATTGAAAGGTTCCAACACGGATGTGGCTTGAAGCAACTCTTGTTAAAATAGCTCCTTCTAACAAATTTTCTCTAACAACTTTTTCACCTGTTTTAACTACAGCCAAGCTTCTAGTTGTAGGAATATTTAATGCGTTAATAGCCTCACTTATAATATATTCCCTAAGCATTGGTCCTAATGCAGCACGACCATCTCCACCTCTAGAAAATGAAGTTCTTCCCGAACCTTTAAATTGAATATCAAAACGTATGTTTTTATTGGATAAATGCTCACCCAATAGAACAGCTCTTCCATCGCCTAGCATAGTAAAATGTCCAAATTGATGACCTGCATACGCTTGAGCAATCGTGTTGCTTCCATCAGGTAATGAATTTCCGGAAAATATAGAAGATAAATCTTTATCTTTTATTTTTGAAAAATCTAAATTTAAATCTGCTGCTAATTGTTCATTTAAAATAACTAACTCAGGATCATGAACTGGAGTAGGTTTGATATCTTCTTTAAATGTATTTGATAATTTTGAATACGTATTATCAAAATGCCAACCAATGGTCATTTTAATTAATTTACTTCTGCTTGATTTTCTTTTGGTTTAACTTCTGTTTTAAATTGGTTTGAGATTTTTTGAACTTCTACAGATGAAACTTTGTATTCAGCACACATTGTTTCCTCATCTTTTCCGTGACCAGTAACCATGTTAACCATATGTTCAGGAAAATGAAAAGTTGTGAACACAATTCCCTCTTTAACTTTATCAGTAACCTCAACTTTTAGAGCAACTTCACCTCTACCAGAATAAAGTCTGCCAATATCACCCGTATTAATATCTCTAACAGCAGCATCTTTAGGGTGTATTAAAAGCACATCTTCATCAACAATATTTATATTTTTAGTTCTTCTTGTCATTGTTGCTGCATTGTAGTGTTGTAAAACTCTACTAGTAGTTAAAATCAAAGGATATTCTTTTTGATTAGCTTCAATCTCACTAGATTCTTTCCAATCAAAGTTTTTAAGTCTTCCTTTTCCAAGTTTAAATGTTTCTGTATGAAGAATTTGTGTATCTGTTCCATCTTCTTGAACTGGCCATTGTAATCCAAGCTTACCAAGTCTTTCTCTTGTAACTCCTTTAAAGAAAGGAACCACATCTGCAATTTCTTTTAACATTTTGTCTGCATCATATGTAGGTTGATCAAAACCTAGTTTTTGCATCATGTCAGTTACAATTACTCCATCAGGTTTTGTACCTGGTAATGGTGGAACTGCTCTGTTCACTCTTTGAATTCTTCTTTCTGTATTTGTAAAAGTACCATCTTTTTCTAAGAAAGTAGTTCCTGGTAGTACAACAGTTGCTAGTTTTGCCGTTTCACTCATAAATATTTCTTGAACCACTAAAAGTTCTAATGAATTCATTGCTTCAACAACATGTGCACTGTTTGGATCTGTTTGAACAATATCTTCTCCAATAATCCACAAACCTTTTAATTCTTTATCAATTGCTGCTTCAAACATTTGAGGAATTTTTAATCCTGGTTTTGTTGGATGAGTTACACCATATTTTTCTGTATAAAATTTTTGATTTTTTTCATCAGCAACCTCAAAGTAACCAGCTCCTTGATGTGGTTGACAACCCATATCCGCAGCTCCTTGAACATTGTTTTGACCTCGAAGTGGATTTACGCCAACTCCTTTTCTTCCAATATTTCCTGTAATCATAGCAAGATCTGCAATCAGCATCACAGTTTTAGATCCTTGTTCTTGCTCAGTAACTCCTAATCCATGAAATTCCATTGAATTTTTAGCTGTTGCATATGCTATGGCTGCTTCTTTAACCATTTGTTTATCAACGCCAGCAACTTTTGCTAAATGATCTACATCTTGTCTTTCAATTTCCTTAAGAAAATTGTCAAATCCTTCAGTTCTATCTCTAACAAAATCTGCATTATATAGTTTTGCTTTAATAATAAAATGTAACATCATATTTAATACAGCAACGTTAGTTCCTGGTCTTAATTTAATATGATAATCTGCAAGTTTAGCTAACTCAGTAGTAACAGGATCAAGGACAATTAACTTTTTACCTTTCATTACTTGTTGTTTTATTTTTGCACCAGTTACAGGGTGAGCATTAGTTGGATTTGCTCCAATAACTATAAAACAATCTGCATGATAAATATCTTCTGTAGAATTAGTTGCTGCACCTGTTCCAAATGTTTGTTGCATTCCCCATGCTGTAGGTGAATGACAAATACGTGCACAACAATCAACACTGTTAGTACCAACAGCTGCTCTAATCATTTTTTGAAATATATAGTTTTCTTCATTAGTACATCTTGCAGATGAAATTCCTGCAAATGCATCTGGACCATTGTCTTTTACAATTCTGTTCATTTCTTTTTTGATAAAATCATATGCTTCATCCCATGAAGCTTCTTCAAATTTACCATTTCTTTTAATCAATGGTGATTTTAATCTATCTGGATGATCATAAAAACTAAATGCATATCTACCTTTGATACAAGTATGTCCTGCATTAACTTCAGTTTCTTTTGGTGTATCAATTGCTACAACTTTATCATCTTTAATTGATGCTTCTAAGTTACAACCAACTCCACAATATGAGCATGTAGTTCTAACTTTTTTATCTACAGCTGCAGATTTTGATTGGAACACATCAGAGATAGCATCAGTTGGACAAGTATGTGCGCATGCTCCACATGAAACACATGAACTATCACCAAACATCATGTCGTTATCAGTTGTAATTCTAGACTCAAATCCTCTACCACTCATTGTCAAAACAAATGAACCTTGGATTTCATCACAAGCTCTAACACATCTTCCACAATTGATACAATTGTCCAAGTTCATTCTCATGTAATCATGAGAAGTATCTCTTGGAATTCCCTTATGTTGTTTTGGACTGTTATATCTGTGATCTGAGATACCTAAATCATTAGCAACAGTTTGAAGCTCACAATTATTATTAACTTCACATGTATCACATTCCATTGGGTGGTCTGTTAAAACTAATTCAACAATATTTTTTCTTAAACTTGTTAATGCATCGTTTGTAGTAAAAATATGTTGGTTTTCAGCAACAGGAGTATGACATGATGCAACCACTCTTGTTGGACCATCTTTCTCTAATGCCACTTCAACTGAGCAAACTCTACATGCACCGTATGGTGCTAAATTAGGATCATCACATAAAGTAGGAACTTTTTTTTCTCCTACATAACTTTTAACAAACTTTAAAATAGATGTGTGATTTGGACCAATTTCGTATGGTTTTCCATCAATATAGGCGATTTTTCTTTTTTCAGAACTCATTAATTATCTTTCACCATATCATTTTTCATTTCATCACCAAAGTATTTTAGAATGTTTTGTATTGGAGTAGGGATTGCTCCACACAATGCACATAGACAACCTTTTTGCATTGTAACTAGCAATTCCTCTAACAATTTAAGAGGTATTTTAGCTGTTTTTTTCTTAGCTTGGTCAAACATTTCCTTTCCTCTGTAAGAACCCAATCTTCCAGGAAAACATTTTCCACATGATTCTTCAGCAGAAAACTCAAATAAGTGATGAATATATTCTGACATTGAAAAATCTTTAGGAATACTAACCACACTCGCATGACCTAACATAAAACCTTTAGCAGTAAATTCTTGGAAATCTAAATTTAGATTATCAATTTCACTCAAAGGAACTACTCCTCCAAGTGGACCACCAACTTGAAATGCTTTAACAGGCTCTTTGTATCCTCCACCAATTTCATTAAATATTTTTTTCATTGGTGTTCCCATATCAATCTCATAAACACCTGGATTATTAAAGAAGCTATCTAAACATACCAACTTAGTTCCAGCAGATTTTTTATTTCCAATTGATGAAAATTTTTCAGCACCGTTAATTAAAATACCAGTTGCTGCAGCTAAGGTTTCAACATTATTTACAACAGTTGGTTTTTTATAAAGTCCTTCTGTAACTGGAAACGGAGGTCTCACATCTACTTCAGCACGTCTTCCTTCAATAGATGCAATTAGAGCTGTTTCCTCACCACATATATAAGCTCCTTGTCCAATGCAAATCCCAAGATCAAAAGAAAAATCAGTTCCTAATATATTTTCACCTAATAAGTTTAATTTTTTTAGTTCATTGATACATCCATTAATTGCTTCAATAGATTTTGGATATTCTCCTCTAATATATAATACTCCTTCATCACCTCCGATGACCAATCCACATAACACCATTCCAAAAATAACTTTTAATGGCTGATCTTCTAAAAGATATCTGTCTGAAAAAGCTCCGGAGTCTCCTTCATCAGCATTACAAATTACATATTTTTTATCACCTTTTGCTTTACTGCAGAAATCCCATTTCATACCTGTTGGAAATCCTGCGCCACCTCTTCCTGTAAGATTAGAGTCTAGTAGTGATTTAATTATTTCTTTTTTGTCTACTTTTAAAAATTTATTTAATTGTTCTTTAAATTGGTCAGTTGATAAAAGTTTATCATCCATTAAAAAACTTGTAGTAGCATAACTTTTAGAGAAAAATTTATCTTGTTTGATATCTTCTCCATTTAAAATTTGATCAATTTTTTCTATATCTTTTCCTGCATAATTTTCTCCATCATAGTGGAATGCATTATTTTCATAGCAGTGACCTAAACAAAACATTTCTCCAACTTTGTCATCCCCAAGTTTTTCTTTTAAAGTTTCTTTTAATTTGTCTTGAGTTCCAGCACACATACAAGCACTTCCGTTGCAAACGAATGCTTTTTTCTCTCTGTGAGAAGGTCTTAAAAATTCATAAAAAGATTCTGCCCCATGGAGTGTAGATACTCCAAGATTATGTTTTTTGGCGATTTCATTAATATCTTGAGGGGTTTCGCTCAAGGTATTTTCTGAAATTTGCTTAAATAGATTATCCTTTAAGCCTATTCTACCTGATAAATTACTTATATTTTTTGACACAAATACCCTTTTATTTAATTAGCTCACAATAACTTTTTTGTTATTTGTGTAAATATTAAAACTATCCCTCTTTACGAAACCTATGAGGGTAATGTCAAATTTATTCGCTAAATCGATGGCTAGACTAGTTGGCGCACCAACACCGATCATTATACCTATATCTGTCATTAAAACTTTTTGGACTAATTCGAAATTTAACCTCCCAGAACACGTAATTAACTGTGTTTTTGGATTTAATTGATTATTCTTTAAGGTGCTTCCAATTAGCTTATCCAGGGCATTATGTCTTCCAACATCTTCTCTAACTTCAATTAGTTTTCCATCTTTATCAAATAAGCCACTAGCATGTATTCCACCTGTTTTACTAAACTCTGATTGATTTTCTCTTAATAAATTAGGAGCTTGAATAATTACTTCTTTAGAAATTCGAGGCTCTGTTGAATTTGTCTTGTCTTTTTTTATAATTTCTAAAGCATCAAGAGAAGATTTTCCACAAACTCCACAAGAGGAGTTAGTTAAAAAATCTCTTTTGATTTTTGAAATATTGATGTTTTGTGAATTGTTTAAAGTAGCTAAAATTTTATTTTGAATATTATATTGACCAACTTTTTCTCCGTAACTTTCAATTGTATCAATATGACTAATGTTTTTAACTATTTGTTCATTAAATAAAAAACCTCTAACTAAATCTTCATCGTGACCTGGAGTTCTCATTGTAATAGATAGATTTTGAGTAACCCATTGATCTTGATTTTTAAATTTTAAAGAAATTTCTAACGGCTCTTCAATTGAAACTAAATCCTCAATATCATCAAAACTATTTGAAGAAAATTTTAAAACTTTATACTTTGAATGCATAACATTACTTTAAAGGATAATTTTTTTGTAAAAGAAATTTATTTATAATTACTGCTAGTAATAAAATTATAATACAGCCAAACATAATAGGATTAATCAAATAATCATAAGATGCACTTCCAATAATAACTATAATTGGATTACCTCCAGCTGGAGGATGTACCACATCTAATAAAATCATTAAAAAAACTCCAGCACCAACAGCAAAAGCAATATTTATATAAATTGGAAGTGGAATGTAGTTAACAAAAATGACACCAACTAAAGCAGTTATAAAATGTCCAAAAAAAACATTTTTAGGTTGAGCAAATGGACTTTCAGGAAAACCAAATAATAAAACCATAGAAGATCCAAAAGAGGCTGCTATGAAATATCCCAAAGTACTTTTGTAAGTAAGAACAGTTAACACTCCAATTGTAAGTGCAGAAAAAAAACCTGCAATAAGAGCTTTTTGTAATACAGATTTTGTTATTTTAATCATCTAAATTTTTAAAGCTTTTAAAACAGTTCTTAATGGCAGTAGCAAACATTCTTTTCTTGAAAGATTTTTTTTATCTAAGATTTCTTTGAAATCTTTCCAGTGTTTTTCTATTGTGACTTTAGCATCCTCAAAAAGTTTTTCACCGTTACCAATAAATTCCTTAATTTCCTCAATTTTTTTATCCTTTATTTTTCTAGATAGTAAGCTGACAGAGGCCTGACAGTAAACACATGATTTACACTGATACCCTAGGTCTTTAACAACATCTTCTTCAACAATTAAACTAATTTCCATCTCATCACCACATAATGGATTTTTGTTTTTTGACTTATGTGTAAAATTTTCAATAATTTTATTATTCTCTGTATGGGAGGCTATTTCTAAAATTCTTAAATCCATTATATTTCTTTAATTCAAACCTTAATGTTTTATATTTTGATAAATGGATCATAACAATGTTTTAGGAGTAGTGCTAGCTGGCGGAAAGTCCCAAAGGTTTGGTGAAGATAAATCACAAGTAAAATTAGGTGATAAAATATTAATTGATTATATATTGTCGGAAATCATTGATGAATTTAATGAAGTATTAGTTGTTTCCAATAACTCAATTAATTTTAGAAAATCTAAAAAAATTTCTCTAATTCAAGACTTTAAGAAAGATCTTGGACCTTTAGGGGGAGTTTTAACAGCAATGAAATGGGTTAAAGATAATAATAAAGATTATCAATGGATTTCAACTTTCCCAGTAGACACTCCTTTTTTTAAAAATCAAATATTAAAAGATTTTTTAAAAAATATAAATCAAGAGGAAGACAAACTTTTTTTTATTAAATCAAATAATACTAGACACAATATATTTGGTATTTGGTCTATTGATTTAATAGATAAATTAGAAGAAGATTTAACTAGAGGAGAAAGAAAAGTAGAATTTTGGGCAAATAGTGTAGGTGTAAAAAATATTGAAATGGAGTTTGATAATAAAGATCCATTCTTTAATATAAATACTAAAGAAGATTTAAAAAAAGCTATAGAAATTTTAGAAAATGATTAGTTATCAATATTCAAAAAGAATTTTAAAAAAAGCAATTATTAAAATCAAAGATGAAAATATTAAGAGTATAAATTCTTTAAATAGAGCAGTATCTAAAAATATCTATTCTACTATTAATTATCCATCTGGAGATAATGCTGCTTTTGATGGTTATGCAATTAACTCAAATCATACAAAGAATATAAAAAAAAATTTACCTCAAAAATTTAAGATTATAGGTTTGATTGCGGCAGGTAATAAACCATTTAAAAAAAAAATTAAAAAATTTGATGCAGTTGAAATAATGACTGGTGGCATTATTCCAAAAGGATTTGATACTATTATACCCATTGAACAAATTGTTTTCTTTCCAAGCAATAGCAATAAAAAATATATTTTAATTAATAAAAGAATAAAAAAATACAATCATGTAAGATTTGCAGGATCTGATTATAAAAAGAAAGAAATAGTTATAAAAAAAAATACAATTATACAGCCCAACCATATTTTGGCTCTTAAAACACTAGGTATTAAAAACATTATTGTAAAAAAAAAGATTAATATTCTTTTTTTCTCTACAGGAAACGAAATAACCAATAATGACAATGTTCCTGATTGGAAAGTTAGAAATTCAAATAGTCATTATATTAAAAACTTAAGTGATAATTTTTTATTTAATTTCAAAGATGGTGGAATTTTAAAAGATAATCATGAAAAAATATTTAAGTCTAAAATTACTAAAATGTTGAATTCTAATATTGATATTATTATTACATCAGGTGCTGTTTCTGCGGGTAAATTCGACTTTGTTCCAAATGTTATTCAAAGCTTTCGTTTATCTGATTATTTTAAAAGTGTAGCTATCCGACCTGGAAAACCTGTTTTGTTTGCAAAGATTAAAGGCAAGCAAAAAGCAATTTTTGGATTACCTGGTAACCCAATGTCATCAGCTGCTTGTTTCAGGTTTTTTGTGTATCCTTATATTGAAAATTTATTAGGTCTTCATGAAGAAATTCCTGTACGTGCAATTTTAAAAAATGAATTTGTTAAGAAGAAGAGCTTTACAAGGTTTGCAAAAAGTAAATTAAACACAACTAAAAATGGAAAAATTGAAGTTGAAATTTTAAAAGGACAAGAGTCCTTTAGAATTAAATCTTTTGTAAAATCAAATATCTGGGCTTTATTACCAGCTGGTAAGTCTAAATTTAAAAAAGGTGATATTGTAGATTGCTTTTTGCCTAATCATTCCAATCAAGCTCTATTATAAAGTAACTCATTTTTGTTGTAGTTAAATCTATTTACAATTAAATAGCAGCTTATGCTTGTTCTTAAAAATCCTAAAATAGCTGTTCCAGTTGTTTTGTTTGCAGGTCTTGTTTGGTCTTTTGGACCTCTAGTAGTGAGATATATGGATAATCCACACTTAATACCTTGGCAATATATTTTTGGAAGAGGTCTTACAATTTTTATTTTATTAAATTTGTATTTATTTTTTGAAGAAGGAAAAGATTTTTACAAAAATTATTTTAAAATAGGTATTTCCGGTTTAGTAGGAGGTTCAGGGCTTGGTGTTGCAATGATCTCTTTTATGTTTTCAATCACAAATACTAGTGCAGCAATTACTTTGTTGTGTTTAGCGGCGATGCCTTTCTTTACTGCGTTGTTAGCTTTTTTATTTTTAAAAGAAAAAATTTCTTTAAATGTTTGGGTATCAATAATTATTGCATCAGTTGGAATAGGTATAATGGCGATAGGCAATACCTCTGATACTTCACTAATTGGATTTGTTTTTGGTATTACTTCATCTGTAGGTTTTTCAGTGTTTTCAGTATCATTAAGATGGCGTAAAGAAACTCCAAAATTTACTACAACTGCTTTTGCAGGCCTATTCTGTGTTGTTTTTGCATCGATAATGATTTTGAGTAAGGATTTAGTATTCTTTTCATCAAGCTATAATAGTTCATTATTTTCTCTTCATGGAACATTGGTTTGCCTTGGATTAATTTTATATTCAATTGGATCAAAAGCTATTCCTGCTGCTGAATTAACCTTGTTATCATTAACAGAAGTAATTGGTGGAATATTTTGGGTGTGGCTTCCTTTATTTGGAATAAATGAAGTTCCAGCAACAAACACAATTATTGGTGGTTTCTTTCTGTTTATTTCTTTAACTTATTACAGTTTAGTAATGAGATGGAACAAAAGATATATTGGCCTGAATTAATCTTATGGAAAGACCAGATTTTTTTACATTAAAAAATGGAGAAAAAGTTAAACTTCCATTTTCAAAAATTGAATACGATAGAAGAATAAATAATCTAAGAACTGTAATGGATAAAAATAACCTGGATATGGTTATTTTAACTTCAATGCATAACATTGCATACTATACAGGCTTTATTTATTGTTCTTTTGGTAGACCTTATGGTTGCGTTGTAACAAAAAATAAAATTTCAACAATTTCTGCAAACATTGATGCTAGCCAACCATGGAGAAGGTCGCATTGTGATAATGTAATTTATACTGACTGGAAGAGAGATAATTTTTTAAAAGCAATTGTATCTATCATTGGAAGGGATGAGCCTCCAAAAAATATTGGTCTTGAAAATGATCATGTTACTTTAGATATGAGGGAAAAAATTGGCTCTCTTTTTTCTTTTTCTGTTTTTAGTGATGTTTCAAAACATTTAATGGAACTTAGAATGATTAAATCTAATGAAGAAATTGAAATAATTAAAAATGGAGCGAGGATTGCAGATTTAGGTGGAGAAGAGATTGTAAAAAATATTAGAGAAGGTAACACAGAAATAGAAATATCGATTGCTGGACGAGATAGAATGGAAAGAGAAATTGTCAAAACTTATCCTGATGCAGAATATATGGATACTTGGGTTTGGTTCCAATCTGGAATTAATACTGATGGAGCTCACAATCCAAAAACAAATAGAAAATTAGCAAAAGGAGATATCTTGTCTTTAAATACTTTTCCAATGATCTCTGGATATTACACAGCTTTAGAGCGAACATTATTTTTAGATCATGCAGATGATGAATCGTTAAAAGCATGGGAGGCAAATGTTAAGGTACATAAAAGAGGATTAGAGCTTATCAAACCAGGTGTTAAATGTTCTGATATTTGTCATGAATTAAATGAACTTTTTGCAGAGCTTGGTTATTTACATTATCGAACATTTGGATACGGGCATTCTTTTGGAGTTCTCTCTCATTTTTATGGCAGAGAAGCAGGATTAGAATTGAGAGAAGATATTGATACAGTACTTGAAGAAAATATGGTGGTTTCAATGGAACCAATGATTATGATTCCTGAAGGAAATTCAGGAGCAGGCGGATACAGAGAACATGATATCTTGGTAATTGGGAAAGATAGTGCAGAAAATATCACAAAATTTCCTTTCGGGCCTGAACATAATATTATACAAAATTAAAATTATGAGTGATCACAAGACCATCGTTAATAGTTGGAATGAATGGGATCCATTAAAACATGTGATAGTTGGTAAAGCTGATGGAACATGTATTCCAGCACCAGAGCCAGCACTAGATGCAAAAGTTCCCGAAGACAGTGATATGAGGGGTCAGTTTGGTCCTAGAACTAAGGACACAGTTGATAAAGCCAATCAACTTCTAGATGATTTTGCAAGCATGCTTGAAAAAAGAGGAATTAAAGTAGACCGACCAACACCAATAGATTTTAATCAAAAAACCTCAACTCCAGATTGGGAAGCGGAAACGATGTTTGGTTGTATGCCTCCAAGGGATGTTTTACTTACTGTTGGAAGTGAAATTTTAGAAGCAACAATGAGCTATCGTTGTAGATACTTTGAATACTTATGTTACCGACCTTTACTTCAAGAATATTATAATCAAGATCCTAACATGAGACACGAGTCAGCTCCGAAGCCAAGATTAACTGATGCTGATTACCGAAAAGATTATTTATCTGATACGATCGGTATCCAAAAAAGATTAGAATGGACTGAGGATAAATTTTTTGTAACAACGGGGTTACCATCATAAGGGCAAAATAACCAAATACGACGGTGGGAACGCCAACCAATAACTCTAGGATGGGTTTAATTGTTTCGCGAACCTTATGGCTGGCAAATTCGGATAAATAAATAGCCGTTATTGTCCCTAAAGGTATTGCCACAAATAGAGCAATGAATGTAGTGGTTAGTGTCCCAGAAACTAAGGCTAGAATTCCATAATGTTTAATAGAGTAATTCGGTGTCCACACAGTATCCGTAAAAAAATCATAAAGTGATACATGCTGAAAAAATGGTATAGCCTCACTCACTAAAACGAAAACAATAGCTGCAGTTATAAGCACAGCAAATGCAGCTGAGCATAAAAGACCAAACTCAATGAGTCGTTCAATAAGATTTCTGCTGAATT
>ENA-OQVM01001526-OQVM01001526.1-marine-metagenome-genome-assembly--contig:-NODE-1526-length-30348-cov-20.810115_pt1 | contig 30348 bp, 23 predicted proteins | sample MGYA00237776_ERZ505498 | MGnify/ENA primary metagenome ERZ505498 (study PRJEB26159, sample SAMN06265151) | marine metagenome | isolation source: Helgoland LTER site | place: Germany:Helgoland, sampling...
GGCTTGGCAATTTCATAACCTTGAAAAGAATCAACTTCTAACACTCTTAGTACTTCAAGTATCGATTGGTTTTCAACATACTCTGCAATAGTCTTTAACCCCATTACATGGCCAACTTCATTAATCGATTTCACCATAGCCATATCAATTGGGTCATGCAAAATATCTTTTATAAATAAACCATCAATTTTCAAAATATCGACAGGTAATTTTTTCAAATAAGCAAATGAAGACATGCCACTACCAAAATCATCCAGTGCAAACTTGCAGCCTAAATCTTTCATTGCGCTAATAAACTCTCCGGCGCGAATAAAGTTAGATACTGCCGCTGTCTCGGTTATTTCAAAGCAAATTTTATCTGGACTTACTTTCGAGTCTTTAAAACAGCCGGTAATAAAATCAGTAAAGCTATCTTCGCAAATAGATAAGCCCGATAAATTCACCGACATATAGTCGATTTGATCGATCACATTTGGGTTTTCGCCTAACCATTGCAGTGTTTCTTTGACTACCCAGCGGTCAACGTTAGGTGTGAGGTTATAGCGCTCTGCAGCGTTTAGGTGAGGGCCGGGTGCTAATAGATTGCCGTTCTCATCTTGTATACGTAATAAAATTTCAAAGCTGTCTTTGCCGCCTTCAGTGCCATTCATTATGCGTTGTTGAAAAAGGCAGGTGCGATTACTTTTAATGGCATCCATTAATTCGGTAGCGAGTAATACCTCTGTACGTTTTTCATAAAGCTCTTCATCTTGGCCGCTATAACTGGCAACACGGTTTTTACCGCGCTCTTTAGCCTTGTTACAGGCCGCACTGGCCGCCGAAATTAATTCGGCCAGTTTATCGGTTTCGTTGGTAATCGATACAATGCCAATACCAACATTAATATCAAAGCTTTTATCATTATGCTCAAATTTATGATCGGTAAATTCACCGGCAATCACTTCGCAAATACGTTGCGCCGCATCCATAGGGCAGTGTCTTAAAAGAATGCCAAATTCATCACCGCCAATACGGGCAATGGCATCGCTAGGTGCGCGTACTTTTTGTTTAAGAACGGCAGCCACTTGTTGTAGTAGTTTATCGCCAGCACGATGACCGCAAGTCTCGTTAATCATATTGAATTGCGAGAGTGATAGGTGGCATAGGGCGTGCTGTGAATCACTTCCCTCTACTTCATGAATGGCGAGGCGCACTTCTTGGTCAAATATTTCACGATTATGTAGGCCTGTTAGCGGGTCATGACTGGCATGAAACGATAACTGTTTTTCAATTCTTTTTGCTTCAGTGCGATCACGAAAAATAAGAATGGCGCCAATCGCTTTTCCCATGACATCGCGAATAGGCGCGGCCTGCTGTTCAATTAAACGCTCAGTATTATCTTTCGTTTTTAAAACGTTTTTTGCGGCAGAGTAGAGGATGCTATTTTCTGCAATGGCACGCTTAACTAAATTAGCGGTGGGTATGCGTGATATTTCATGATAAGTATGAAATATATCTTTAATTGATTGGTCGCGCACTTCATCTAAGCTGCAGTTTAATATTTTTTGTGCAACAGGATTAATATAGTCGATATGACCCAACGCATTAGTGGTGATAACACCATCAGCGATTGATTCTAATGTAATTTGCGCGCGACTTTTTTCGGCGGTTAAAGCGTTTTGTTTTTCTTTAAATTGTTCGTTACTAATAATAAAGTCTTCACGATGCGCTGCAATACTGCAAACGTGACGTAATTGTTCGGCGCGGAAAGGTTTGGAAATAAAGTCTACAGCGCCAGCAATAATTAACTCACCAGCTTTTTTTGCATCGCCGTGTGCTGTCATCATTACAACCGATTGATGCGGGTTGTGACGAATAATCTCATGAAGCACTGCTTCGCCAGACATTTTGGGAAGCATTAAATCGAGTAATACTATTTCATGTCGGCCTTCAAGCCACGTTTGTAATCCTGTTTCGCCATCGGCGACATGCGTAATGTCAAAGCGTTTACTCAATACGCGCTCAACGAGCTCGGCGGTATCTTGATAATCTTCAATCACTAAGATTCGCGCCTTTGGTACGCGCGCATTATTTTCTTTCATTAAATCTTTAGCAATATCACCTAGCTGCTTAAGATTCGATAAAGGGATAAAGCGATTGATTTCGAATTCTTTTGATGTCGCTTCGGCAATACGTTCGCTGTAAGTCGATGACACAACAATAACCGTTGTATTGGCAGAAGAGGCCAGCATATCTGAGCGGATGAGTCGCGTTAAGCGCCATGCGTCTAGATTGTGAATTTCGATATCAGTTACAACTAGGTCGTAGTTGTTTTCACCTAATAGCTCAATGGCTTGTAATCCATCTGATACGTCAGTGATATTGGTAAAACCATCACGTTGCAGCTGTGCACAGATATCTTCCCGAAGTGTATGTATCGGGTTGATAACGAGAATTTTTGTGTCAGCGTACAACGACATGCAGATTCCTTGAATAATGTTCTATCAAACAGGGTCGGTTGATAGAGCTGCGCAATAGCTATGCGCAATAATACTTTTGCTTATTATTCAAAGTATAGATTGCTCATTCGCTTCTGCCAGCTTGTTTTGACTTTTTATTTTTATAAAAATCAATGGTTTATAAATAAATTATAGGGAGGCTGGCAGTGATGAGCGTTGTATGGATGTTATACAGCACTTATTAAGGCGAAAGGAGGCTGTCCGCAGAGGTGAGCAGAGGTAAGTTAAGGCTTTAAAATATCGATTTCTTCTAAGTATAATTCGACTAATAGGGTTAATTCTTCAATATCTTCAGTCGAGAATCGATCACTGGAATAAGAGAATTCAGCGCCAAGATCGGGCAGTATATGATTATCTCGAGTGGCCTTAGATAGGTTTATTTGAAGTTGTCTTGCTGACTTTGCCGAGCGCGTTGCATTTTGTGCCAGCCTGACACCGGCTTTGTCGGCGAGTAAATCCCAAGCGCTAATCGTTTTACCGCCCATAAAATCAGAAATTTCTTTATCGAGACCAATCAGCTCAGCCAGTCCTTCGTCTGCCACCAGTGTGAGTCCTGCTGATAGCGCCATGTGTAAGGCTAAATCGCGTCGCCCATAAATGGTGTATGGCTTGGCATTGGCCTGAAAATTAGCAATGGAAGCGGGACTAAGCATGGTGGTTAGTTCATCTCCGCCAAAGGTTTTTGCCAGTGCCAATAAAGCCGCACGGTTTTCAGCGATGGGATCTTTGGAGGTTTGACTACGGGTATAGGCAAACTCGAATAATGGGGCCAGTAATGCAACCAGCTGACCTCGTTTAGGTAGTTGTAAAAGGTGATTCTCATAAATAGCAATTAATTGCTGCTCGTCTTGTGAGAATAATAAAGACTCATAACTGCTTAATGCTGTTTGTCCCTGTTGAGGCAGTACATAGTCGATGGTGATGTCATTACCTTGGTGTTTAATATTTTTGATATTTTTCCAGGCGAGCAGCGCGGGTTTGGCCGCTGGCTGCTTTAATGCCTCAGCCTGTATTGCGTCGGTAATCGTTTTGCTTATTGAATCACTAAGTTGAATGCTACCTATACGAATGCGGCTAGGTTGTATCCATTGCCCTGGGTCTGCGGCATTATCAATAGTTATATCAAGCGTTAAGTTAATCCATTGGTCGCTGGTCCAGTTTTGAAAAAAATGAAAAATGCTTAACTGATGATGACTAAGTTGATTTTTAAACTGTCGATAAAATTGCTCGCTGACATAATTAGCCGGCAGAGTAAGCTCTACTGCTTGCTGCTGTTCGTTAATAACAACACGGGCATAACTGTTTTTGGGTAAGCGCAGCATAGCAGGACCAAAATGAGCAATGCCTAAGTTGAGATCACGCTCACTTAATATTAATTGCTGAGTACCTTGTTGCTGAAGCTTGCCGCTGACTTCTATAGCGACTGTTTTTATGCGTTTTATATCGGCGAGGCTGGCTTTCTCATAGCTTACAAGAGAGGGTTGATAATCAAACAGTAAGTGCATGCTTGTAAAAAACCCGATAACACTTAATACAAGCGTAGCGAGAATAAAGAATAAGAGTGTTTTAATAATACTGTATAAAATTTTCATTGCTGTCATCGTTTTATTCATGCTTATCTTTGATGCGTATTGATGCGTATTGATACGTATTGATGTGTAGTTATTCTGCACCAATAATTAGTTATGCTGCACCAAGCAGTGCAATCCCTTTGATTTGTGCAAATACCGATTGACCGACAGTCAGTCCAAGCTGCTGAATAGATTTAGCGGTAATGCGAGAAAGTAATAAGTGATTATCGCAGTTTAATTTCAAAATTGCTTGTCCATTTGTTACTTCTGATATTTCGCTAATCACCACGGGTATAATATTTAAAATACTTGTGTTGGTAGAGGCTTGCAGCGTGATACTGACGTCTTTAGCGTAGACGCGAATGCGAATATTGTGCTGTGGCCTTGTGTTCGCATTCGCGTCGCTAATCCATAAAGCATGATTATTGCCTAGCTTGAATTTTAGTAGCTGGTATTGTGCGTCGAATTGATCAATAGCGCCTTCAAGAACCACCCCCGAGTGTTGCTGTTGAGATAGTGGTAAATTGAAATCAGATAAGGTGTCAGCAATCGATCGATTGGCAACTAATTGTCCATTATTTAAAAGTAACACGTGGTCAGCAAGGCGCATGAGCTCTTCAATATTGTGTGTGACATATAAAAACGGAATGCCAAAACTTTGGTGTAATTGTTCTAAGTGATGCAGCACATCTTCTCGATGACTTTCATCTAATGCACTGAGTGGCTCGTCAAATAAAATTAATTGGGGCGCTGATAATAAAGCGCGGGCAATGACCACGCGTTGCTGTTCGCCACCGGATAATTGTTCAGGTAGCTTGTCTAGTAATGAGTCAATTTTTAAGCGTGTACAAATATCATGAAAATCTATTGCGCTATCCACTAAGCGACGATCAATAGCATATTGTAGATTTTTTTTGACGTTTAAATGTGAAAACAAACAAGCTTTTTGGGTTACGTAGGCAATGCGTCGTTGATGAATAGGTAGATGATTAAAAGGCTCTTTACTCGTGTTTTTCAACCAGCTTTGATCATTAAAGCTAACCGTATTGGTTAGCGATTTATGGGGCGTGCTAAAGCCGGCAATAATATTAAGCAAGGTGCTTTTGCCGCTAGCTGAGGGTCCAAAAATAGCCGTCACGCCATCCGTCGGTATTAAGGTATCAACCTGCAGCGTAAAGTTACCCAGCGTTTGGTTAATATTAATGGCCAGCATTTCGAATCCTTAAGTGGTTATTTTCATGACGACTTTCATGACTATTTTTATAACGACGACTGCCACGACGATCAATACCATAAATAATCAGTAAACTAAAAAACGACATTGCTAATAAAGTGAGTGCAAGTATATGAGCTCTGTCATAAGCGAGTGATTCAACATGGTCATAGAGTGCCATGCTGATGACTTGTGTCTCGCCTGGAATATTGCCGCCAATCATTAAGACAACGCCAAATTCACCCATGGTGTGAGCAAAGGCGAGTGACGCAGCGGCAATGGTTGATCGTTTCGTCATTGGCAATAAAACACTGAAAAATTGATCCACCTTATTGGCGCCTAGCGATGCGGCGGTAAGCAATGTCAGCTTTGGAATTCGTTCATAGCTACTTTGCATTGGTTGTACAACAAAGGGCAGTGAATAAATAACGGAGCCAATCACTAAGCCGCTAAAACTAAATGCCAGCGATGTGCCAAACCATTGTTGCCAATAACTCGCTAACCAGTTGTCGGGCGAAAAGGCGAGCAGTAAATAAAAACCGATAACGGTTGGCGGTAAAATAAGAGGGAGCGCTATTAAGGTTTCGATAATCGGTTTAATGCGATTGCTGGTACGTGCCAGCCACCACGCTAAGGGTAAGCCCAAAAGCAGTAATATGGCAGTGCTGACGGCGGCTAACTTTAACGTCAGCAGAATCGCAGTAATATCTTCTGGCATTAAAAACATGGCGGTCTACTTGTTTTTTTAATGGTGAATTGAGTATCGTTTTTTTGCATAAATTTAATTGCCATTAATTAAATGTCCGTTAATTAAATACCCGTTAATTAAATACCCATTAATTAAATACCCACTAACAGAAATAATAGATTTTGCTTTTTCCTGTTTTATAAAGTGAGAGAATTCATTGATTAATTTTTGTTGGCGAGTTGTTCGCTTGTCTTGTTGGATAATAACCATGGCCTGTTCAATGGCTGGGTAAAGTGAATGGTCTACTATGCAAAAATGAATATTTTTCATAGTGGCATGTTGCGCTTGTGCAGCGCTGATTATAGCTAAGTCAGCATTGCTATTTAACAGTAATTGCTGGGCATGCAATACATTTTTTCCCTTAACGATTCTGTATCGTGAAAAAATATCTTTCGATCTATGAATAAGCGAGTTAGCTGAAAATCCATAGGGTGCTGTTGCCGGGTTTGCAATAGCCAGCGTTGGTTTTGATGGCGATTGGAAAGCGCTAATAAATTCGATTAGGGTCGATTCTCTATTGATGGTTTGGTCGCAAGTGTTTTTGTTGTTGGCCTGAAAGGCCAGTGCTAATTGCCCATAAGCATAACTGTAGAGCGATGCTTTTTTAGCATAAGATTTTTCTATTAATAACTTGGGTCTTGCTGTATCGGCAGCAAAAAAAATATCAAAAGGTGCGCCTTGTGTTATCTGAGCATAAAGCGCGCCGGTTGAGCCGCTAATAATTTTTAGTTGATACTTGTTACTATCTGGCTGCTCTAATAAAAAATGTTCTACCAACTGCTGTAATGTCGATTTAAAGTTTGCCGCTACGGCTAAATAGATAATGTCTTTTGAATGGTGATTTTTTGAAACGCGGCTATCAGCGATTGGGTCGGTGCTGCCGACTGTTTTTTCTGCACTCTGTAAATGGTTTTCACTCTGTAAATGGTCTGCACTCTGTAAATGGTTTGCGCATAAAGTTAATGCGCTCAAACAAGCGATAAGCATAGTTTTTTTAAGCCACAAAAAAATGACTGAGTGAGGCATAGCTCTTTTCATATAGGCATAAGCTGGGTAAATAAAAGTAATGCTATGTTAGGTTAGAGTGGCTGTTAATGCTATACATGCGATGCATGTTCATATTGAAATTACGATGTTATTGCTTTCTTGGTGTGCGAGAAAAGCACCAGATGTCACAGCGAGCCGCACCGGCATCGAGTAAGCTTTTGGTTACGGCATTGGCGGTGGCTCCGGTAGTCACTACATCATCGACAATGGCAATATATTTACCTTTGACGTCGGCGTTGACGATAAATGCACCGCGTAAATTTTTGTGTCGCGCTGCTAAGCCTGCTTGTTGCTGAGGTGGATTATCAAAGCGACGCTCACAGAGATTAAAAGCCAGTTTAAGGCCTAGCGCTTTACAAATGGGTTTGGCGATTTCATTGGCTTGATTAAAACCGCGCTGTCGTAATCGATCAATATGTAGCGGTACCGGAATCACTAAGTCGATAGTGTCGGCGCTGTGTGCGTAATGTGATTGAATGGCTTCTACCATGTTGGCAGCAATGGGTAGGGTGGCAGATAGTTTACTGTGGTGTTTGAGTTGGTTGATTAACTTACCCGTTATAGGGTTATAGGATGTGGCGGTGACGCAGCAGTGAAAGCGTGGCGGCTGCTTGATGCATTGCGCGCAATGCAGAGCACCATCGCTCAGGCCGCTATCGAGATCAACCGCACAGCGAAGACAGCGCTGAGGGCTTTGGCATCCAGGTTTTAGCTGCTGCTGTCGACTTTGCCGTATAAACGCATTGCAGTTTTCGCATAGACGAGTGACTGAGTCAGCAGATTGTTCGCAAATCAGACAAGACGGAGGCATTAAAATACTCGCCAGCGCGCTTAGGCTAGTCGTGAGTGGCTTCAAATATAGTCTTATATGCTTGTAAACCTTCCTACTCCTTTCTGGTTGACAGTAACGCTAGGTCCTTTAAAATTGCTGACAATTCTAACCACAATCACTTCTTGCTGTTATCTCGCTTGTTTTGGTCTTTTTAAGCCAGTTTTTGGCCTTGGGACTGTCTTGCAGAGCAGTGAGTTGGCAACTAGCGGTGCTTCCTATGCCTCATTCTTCTTCATCTGTGACATCTATGCCTACAGCTCAGCCCGAGCTGCGAAATGATTGGGCTCGCTCTGAAATTGCGGCACTTTTTGCTATGCCTTTCAATGACTTAATGTTTAAAGCCCATTCTATACACCGGCTTAATTTCAATCAAAATGCGGTACAAGTTAGTACTTTATTATCGATTAAGACCGGCGCTTGCCCAGAAGATTGCAAATATTGTCCGCAAAGTACGCGCTATGACACGGGTTTAGAAGTTGAGCAGCTGATGGAGGTCGAAAAGGTCTTGGCTGAGGCGCGCGCGGCAAAAGAGACCGGTTCAACCCGTTTTTGTATGGGTGCTGCTTGGCGATCACCGAAAGATCGCGATATGCCAGCCGTTATAGCCATGGTAGAAGGCGTGAAATCAATGGGTTTAGAGACTTGTATGACACTGGGCATGCTCAAGCCGGAGCAGGCGAGTGCGCTCTCTAAAGCCGGTTTGGATTACTACAACCATAATTTGGATACCTCGCCAGAATACTATGGCGATATTATTACTACGCGAACCTATCAAGATCGCTTAGATACCTTGCATCATGTTCGCGAAGCCGGCATTAATGTCTGCTCTGGCGGTATTGTTGGCATGGGCGAAACAATTGAAGATCGCGTGGGTTTGCTTTTAGAGCTGGCCAATATGCCTGAGCACCCACAAAGCGTCCCGATTAATCGCTTGGTGCGTGTCGAGGGTACGCCGATGGAAAATGAAGCTGATTTTGATAATTTTGATTTTATTCGCACCATTGCGGTGGCGCGTATTTTGATGCCAAAATCTTATGTACGCCTTTCGGCAGGCCGTGAAACCATGAATGAAGAGATGCATGCGCTGGTTTATTTTGCCGGTGCTAACTCGATTTTTTATGGTGAGAAATTGTTGACCACACCAAACCCAGAGGCCAATAAAGACCTTGATTTATTCCGTCGCCTAGGTATTTCACCTGAAGGTGTTGAGCCCGTCAGCGAGGCTGATTTAGCGGCTTCATTACCTGCGAGTAGGGCTGCATTATTTTATAACGCAGCGTCTCACTAAGGTTAAGTTTAAATTGTAGTGTAAGTGCTTACTTTCACTTTAAGTTATTTATTAACTACAATTTAGCTATTATCTGATGAGTCGCTGGCTATCTGATTTGGCGCCTGCGCTCGCGGCGCGCCAACAAGAAAAATTGTACCGTCAGCGCTTTACGCTGGACACGGCGCAAGGGCCGTTGGTGCAGTTAAAGGGTGGTGACGTCCTCAATTTTTCTAGCAACGACTATCTTGGTTTAGCCAATCATCCGGCTGTTATTTCAGCCTTTCAAGCTTCAGCCGAGCAATACGGTGTGGGCGCTGGTGCCTCTCATTTGGTGGTCGGTCATCAACAACCCCATGAGCAATTAGAATGTGCCATAGCTGAGTTTACTGGGCGCGAACGAGCGCTGCTTTTCTCTAGCGGCTATATGGCCAATCTTGGCGTACTAAAAGCATTGTTAGGCAAAGAGGATGTGATTGTTCAGGATAAGCTTAATCACGCTTCACTGATTGACGGTGGTCTTGCTTCTGGTGCGCAATTGCTTCGCTATCGACACAATGATTTAGAGCATTTGGATCAGCTTCTCAGTAAGTCGGTATCTGCTAATAAAAATGCACGAAAAATTTTAGCGGTGGATGGCGTTTTTAGCATGGATGGCGATATTGCTCCGCTAGATGCGCTGGCGGATATGTGTGATACGCATGATGTTGCCTTAATGGTTGATGATGCGCATGGCTTTGGTGTGTTGGGTGAGCAGGGCGCTGGTTGCAGCGAGCACTTTGGTCTTGACCAACAGCGGCTGCCTATTGTCATGGGAACCTTGGGTAAAGCTTTTGGTGTTTCGGGTGCTTTTGTGGCCGGCAGCCATGATTTGATAGAGACTTTAATTCAATATTCGCGCACGTATATTTATACCACTGCCTTGCCACCGGCTTGCGCCGCTGCGGCATTGCAATCATTGAGTATTATTAAAACTCAGCCCGAACGGCGGCAACACTTGCAAGATTTAATTGCTTATTTTCGCCAAGCGATTAGTGCTCTCGATTTTAATGTACTGCCTTCAACGACAGCGATTCAACCCATTATTATTGGTGACAGCGAAAAAACATTAACGTTAAGTCAGGCTTTATTAAAAGCGGGAATATTAGTGACGGCTATTCGTCCACCTACCGTTCCCGTGGGTACTGCGCGATTACGCATTACCTTAACGGCAGCGCATTCGTTTGCACAGGTAGATCAATTAATTGATGTGCTTCGTCAGCATGCGAATTTAGCATGACTAAACGCATGACGCTGAGCGCGGAACCAAATACTGAGTGTGCTAACGATATTGATAAGTCGTTAGTGATGACGCGCATAAATTCTTATAGCGCTAATGCCTCTGCCATATTGTTAATGCATGGTTGGGGTGCGAGTAGTGATATTTGGAATGACTGCATAGAATCATTACGTATTCACTTTGATATTTATATATTAGATTTGCCGGGCCATGGCTTAAATGCTGATTCGTCGTTTGTCCATGCCGAAGATTTTGTTGAGCATTTTACGCGCCAGCATTTTTCTGCAATGCCACAAAAATTCGCCATTATAGGTTGGTCATTAGGGGGCTTGTTAGCGTCTCTGTTAGCGCAGAAATTTTCAAAGCGTATAACCGCTTTGATCACTATTGCGACTAATCGCAGCTTTGTTTGTCATGATGATTGGCTACAAGCCATGCCTGCAAATGTGTTTGATAATTTTTATCAGCAATTGAATAAAAATGATCGAGCGGCAGTGCTTAATCGTTTTTATGCTTTGCAGGTGAAGGATTCCGCATCGGTTCGTGTGGATTTAAAGCGTTTAAAAAAACTGCTCTATGATTCGGTTTACGGAGATAAAGGTTTGCAGTGTGGCTTAAGATGGCTTGCCGATTATGATTTGTTATCTTGTTGGGATGAGTTAAGCGTACCAACGCTTCATCAATTTGGCGCGCATGATAATTTAGTGCCCCGTACTGCAGCTGAATTACTTACTAGGCAATATCCTAATAGTGAAATAAATATTTTTGAAAATTCTGCACACTTACCTTTTATTAGCGAGCGTGAAGATTGGCTTGCATCTACTGTGAGTTTTATTAAAAAAAATGAGTCGCAGCTGATTATTGATAAGCGAGAAATAGAAAAATCATTTTCTAATGCGGCGGATAACTATGATTCGATTGCCGTATTTCAACATGCAGTCGGTCAAAAGCTGATGGCTTATTTGCCAAAAAAAAATGTTAATCGTGTCTTAGATTTAGGTGCGGGAACGGGTTATTTTTCTGCTGCATTACGCCAACGTTATCCTGCTGCAGATAGGTTTGAAGTTGATATTTCTGCGCGTATGCTGGCTTTTTGTCAGTCGCGAGACGTTGATGCATTTCAGGTACAAGCGGATATTGAGTCCTTACCCTTTTTATCTCAAAGCTTTGATCTTATTTACTCTAGTTTGTCTATTCAGTGGTGTCATGATTTAGATAAAGTCTTTCAGGGTATCGCTGATAGTTTATCTGTTGGTGGTGTGGCGGTGCTGACGACTCTCGTCGATGGTTCTTTAGCTGAATTAAAACAGGCATGGGCCAGTGTCGATAATGCGGTTCATGTCAATGAGTTTGAATGCGAAGCAACATTAAAATCCAGTTGCGAAAAATCGGGTCTTAGCGTTCAGCAATGGTCGGTAGAGGATGATATGCAAACGTTTTCGACCATGCGTGATTTGATTCGCAGCGTCAAAGATATCGGAGCCCATAATATGCACCCGGGGCGGCCTAAAGGTTTAATGGGTAAAAATAAATATCGCCAGTTTGTGAACACCTATAATGCATTGCGAACGGAGCGAGGACAATGGCCTTTGACTTACCGCATTTTGTATATGGTGTTACAAAAAAATGACAGATAATTTTTGCCGACAGAGCTGTGAAAACGAATGACTTTAAAAACGACGCATAATCAAAAGCCGCAGCGTATTTTTATTACGGGCACAGATACTGATGCCGGTAAGACGGTTGTCGCTACGCATTTATTGCATGCCTTAGCTTTTGCTGGTTATCGAACGGCAGCATTAAAACCGTTGGCGGCAGGTGCCGATAATATTGCATCGACTCTGCGTAATGATGATGCTGTTCAGTTACAAGCGGCTGCCACTGAGTTACATAGTTATGAAACAGTGAATCCTTATTTATTTGCCGAGGCTATTGCGCCACATATTGCGGCGAGTAATGAAAATCGCAATATAGATTTTGATGAATGTGTTGCGCGCTGTATGCCTTTGCTTGAATCAGATGCAGATGTTGTGGTGGTCGAGGGTGCTGGTGGTTGGTTGGTGCCAGTTAATGATCAATACACCATGGCTGATTTAGCGGTGGCGTTAGATATGCAGGTAGTGCTGGTGGTGGGCTTGAAGCTGGGTTGTATTAATCATGCTTTGTTAACCGCTGCCGCAATAGAGAAGGCCGGTTTAACGCTGTTAGGCTGGGTGGCGAATCATTTACACGAAGATATGTGTGAGTCCCGAGCCAATGTTGCCTCTTTAACCGCGCGCATAAAAAGCCCCTTGTTAGCCGAGTTACCGTTTTCTTCATCCATTGAATCTGCTAATTTTGTTGATCAGTTCGATCTTTCGCCATTTGCTTAGGCTGTATTTTCGATAAATTCACTTATCTGATAAGCGGTATTAGTGTCTTGAAGCGCTTTTTGCTTAAATTAGCGCTGATTTGGGTGGCTATAATATAGATGGCCGACAGGTAGAATAGCCGATAGGTAGAATAGATAGTTGATAGGTAGAATAGGTGGTTGGCGTCATAATGAGCAATACGTTGTTACAGGTGGGTACAGCTGCGATGCAAGCGGGTATGCAGCAAGCGGGTCAGGCGGCAGCTGAAATAGCGGCTGTGGCTAAAAATAATGATGCTTCGCTGAACCATTCGGTCGTTGATTTATTGCAGGCAGAGCATCAAGTTAAGGCGTCGGCGCAGCTGGTAAAAACGGCAGATCAGATGATGGGGGCAATGATCGATATATTTGTTTAGATACAAATCTGGCGTTATGATAATAGCCGTAGATGATAATCATTTTAAAAATCTATACTAACGCTAATCCATACTAACGCTAAAGAGTAACACCGCCATGTCCAATTTCTCTTCCAACTCTTCTTCCAGTTACCCTAATAATGATAATGCTAATGAAGCTGATAATGAAACGTCTCAAAGTGCGGCCGACCTGTTAGTGAAAGCGCAACAAGGCGATCAATCAAAATTATCACCAGAAGACCTTGCTCGCGTGCAGCAATATCTTTCATCGCCGATTCATTCGGTCGAAAGAAAGCCATTTAAGCCTTGGATGATGATGTTGGCGTTAATCAGTGTCGTTGTTATATTAGGTTTGCTAAGTCAAATGATTGCTTGGTTCGTGTTGTAAAGCTTGCTTTAACAAGCATTTATTATTTAATAGCGATTTAAGTAAAGACTAGGCCGAGATCGCAGCCATTCAGGTAAACGACTTTCATGGCATAGGTTTCTAGTCGAGTGTTATCTTCACCGGATAACACGCCATTCAAATGCAGTTGAACATCACTGCCTATGTCGATTTGACAGTGGCCAAGCGTATTTAAGCCAATTCCGCCCTCTGATATATTTTTAGTATTGATCATTTCAACACCCATACCGGGTATTCTTAAGGCACCTTTTAACATGACGCTTGCGCGCCGAAAACGTCGGGCATCAGCCCCTTTTTTCACCTGTAAGTCTAACTTGACCATCCCTATTCCTAAAAACGAATATTGTCAGTCTGAATTAAATCGCGCTTGTATTTTACTTCTGAGTGGCTGTTATGTGCACTATTTTCAAAGTAAATAAATGTAAAAGACTGACAGTCAGTCAAAGCGTGGAATATCTGATTTTTTTGATTGATAAGGCAGTGTTTAGCCATAAAGACAGTAAATAGCTATCAGGATGTGGATATTTTTGCCAAAAAAAGAGTCTGAGCCAAATACACTGTTTTTATCATTTAACCTAACCGATGGAATAATTATCGGTTTAGTGTTGAATGGATTACAATCCATTGAAAACGAAAAAGGGAAATACATTGAGAATAGGTTATCTAGAAGATGAACAATCTCAAGCTGAGCTTGTTAAATCTTGGCTTGCGGGCGAAGGTTTTGCGGTGACTCATGCGTCCACGGGCAGAGATTTCATTCATTTGTTGAACGATAACCCTGTTGATTTACTTATTCTCGATTGGCAGTTACCGGATATGGAAGGGCTTGATGTGTTGGCTTCTATCCGTGGCCAGCTTAATTCTAATGTGCCGGTTTTGTTTGCTACTCAGCGCGATGCTGAGATTGATATTGTTAAGGCGCTTCATGCGGGCGCTGATGATTATTTGATTAAACCACTGCGTAAAGCGGAGCTGCTGGCCAGGCTAAATGCGCTTGCGCGGCGCGCTGGCGTCACTAAAGAAGACTCTTGTTTGACCTTGGGTCCTATTTCATTGGATTCTGCATCTCAATTAGTGACGGTTAATGGTGATCTCGTTAAGTTAACCCCTAAAGATTATCAGCTGGCTTATTGCATGTTAAAAAATGTTGGAAAACTACTTTCCAGAGACTATTTGTTGCGCGAAGTATGGGGTATTGATGCCACGCTCAATACGCGCACAGTCGATGTTCATATCAGCAGAATAAGACGTAGTTTGAATATTGGCCCGGAAATTGGTTACTGCATTAAAACGGTTTATCAGCATGGATACCGATTAGAAAAGCTTGAATCATTAGTGCCTGTTGATAGTCAGCCAATACCCAGTTAAATAGCCTCACTTTTTAATCTAATTTCTGATTGAATAATATTGTTTTGGGTAGTTCAATGGTGGAGTAATTTAAGCCAGTGAGGTGTCCCATGACGATAATAATGAAATTTTTAAGCACTTCTTTTTCTCGTGTCATTCTCTGCTTGTCCCTTGTGGGGGCGCTAACCTTGTTGAGTGCTCAGTCCTATGCGACTGATTGGCGCTATAGCGTCCGTCCTGGCGATACTTTCTGGTCAATTTGTAAGGAATACACCGTGCATGATAATTGCTGGCTCGAGCTTGCCAGTCATAATCGTGTGGCTAACCCTAATCAGCTTTCTACCGGCACACAGCTGTTAATTCCCATGAAATGGTTGAAGCAGGCTCCCTTTGCTGCTCAAGCTGTCTATGTTGTGGGCGAGGTTGTGTTTTCCGATGCTAATAAAAAACTAACTGAACTAGTCAGTGGTCAAAAATTGCGCATTGGCAGCAAAGTCGTGGTTAATCAAGGCTCGACAACATTACGGTTTGCCGATGGCGCGACAATTGTGATGAATGCGAATAGTGAGTTAATGATTAGCTCATCGTCGGCGATAAAGCAGGGAAGAGCGCAGTCGATTGAAGTCCACTTGCCGCGTGGTGAAATACAAGTAACTGTGCCAGAGAGAATGCCAAAAACACAATTTCGTGTAAGGACACCCAGTGCGGTTGCTGCGGTAAGAGGTACTAAGTTTAGAGTGAGTAGTTCGATGCCTTCGGCTGACGGCCAGAATGGACAAACGCGCAGTGAAGTACTTGAAGGCATTGTGGCTGTGTCATCCAGTACCGATAGTCAAAATGTTACAGCCGGTCATGGTGTGAGTACGGTTGAGGGTCAAGGTGGATTGGAGCAAGCGATTTTAATTGCTCCACCGCGATGGAATCGTAGCTGTACCGATCCAGGTTATGTTGAGTGGCAAACGTCATTGTCTGCAACGCAATACCGTTTAGCGTTAATGGAAGACGATACCGTTATCGATAAAGTCATTTCTAGCGTGACAGTAGCCGACGCTAACTATGTATTTAAGGGGCTAAAAGAAGGCTGTTATCAGGTCAAAGTAAATGCTGTTGATAGCCAAGGCTATAACGGTTTAGAGTCTCAGCGACGATTATGTTACCAGCCGCAATTAGCTGTTCCAAAAATTGCTGAAGTTGAATTTGATCGTGCAGAGCTGTTGGTTGTTGGTGAGCAATTACAGGATGCCGTTCGTTATCGTATTGAAGTCAGTGAAGATAATAATTTCTCTAGCCTCATAGAAGCAAAAACATCTGAAACATTAACAATGCGATTGCCTGTCGATACTAATATAAAATCGATTTACGTTAGGGCTCAAGCCTTTGGCGATAATATTCCTGACAGCGATTATAGTGAAGTCGTTTACCTTGAGCGGAAAAGTCATAAAGATACTCTTATAGGCATAGCCGCGATACTTCTTGCTTTTGTTGCCTTGTAGGTCTTTTTACTAGTGATGGTCTTACAAACTAATCGTATAAAAATAATAATGAGTCGAAGGGTTATTGGATAAAGCTATGGTCCCGAATAGAAAGTCATCACCTTTTGTAACCATTGCTATCGCCAGTATGATTGCGGCGTTAGCGAGTATGTTTAATTGGTTTTCATCTATTGATACCGCCTACTACGATTTTATTCTAAAGAAAAATTTATTGGACTATCCAGATGATGTCATTATTGTTGCTATTGATGAGGCATCCATTGAGCGCTTAGGTGCTTGGCCATGGGATCGAAAACATCACGCGCAATTATTGTCACGGATAGAAAAAGCTGACGCCATTATTTTTGATTTAATTTTTGCCGAGCCTCAGAAGAATAGCTTGGCTGAGAATGAAGAAACAGTCACCTCCGATCAGCAGTTTGCAAATGCGCTTAGGCTTAGTGAAAACGTTATTCTCCCTGTTTTTATTGAAGAACTTAGATCTCGAGGTGAATTGCGAGAAGTAATGCCTATACCATTGTATTCAAATGCAATTGCAGGGCTAGGTCATGCGCATGTTGATTATAGTCATAATGGTGTGGCCAGAGGTTTGTATTTACGAGAAGGGTTAGGACGTCCTTATTGGCCTCACCTTTCATTAGCGTTAACCGACATGCTTGGCGAAACTCCTGAGAACTTAAGCGGCAAAAGAAGCCGTATCAGTGAGGCGGCTTCGCCCTTCGTTATTTATCGAGATTATTATAATTTATTACGTTTTATTGGTCCTTCAAGAACCATATACCGTGTCTCCTATATTGATGTGTTAGACGGTTTAGTGGCGCCTGAGCAGTGGCAGGGTAAGCGAGTATTTATTGGCGCAACGGCTAAAGGTCTTGGCGATGAAGTGCCTACGCCGCTGGGGGCGCTCCCGGGTGTGGAATTTAATGTTAATGCCTATCAATCGCTTAGATTAAATGCATATATAAGTGAGGTGAATCTTTTTTTACATGCCGCTATCAGTGCCGCCATCGTCGCTGGCTTAGCTTTTCTGTTTAGCCGGTTGACTCCAACTAGATTTTTAGTAATGACTTTCACAGCAATATTAGGCTTAAGTGGCTTAACGGTGGTTAATCTTCTGTGGTTAGATTTTTGGTTTTCTCCCATCGCATCGATATTGGCCGTGTTGATTTTTTATCCGCTATGGAGTTGGCGACGAATTGAAATTGCCTTGAGATTTTTGCAAAAAGAGCTATCCGTACTACGTAAGGATTCACCAATTACCACGTTTGATTTACAAACACTTAAAGAGAGTTTAAAGAAATTAACAGATATTGGTGTGATTAATGATTGGTCTTTGGATGAGCAGGCCATAGATCCTAATAATGCTTGGCCTAAAGTAAGCTATTTTAATGGAGGGGTAATGACTGATTTTTATCATCAAGAGTTACCTTTCCGTTTAAAAGTTGATGGGGGCGATAAGGATAATCAATGTATGTCAATCTTGTCAGCGCTTTTGTCAGACTTGAATATAAAAGATGCATTGCCAGCGGATTCATATGAGTTGGTAGAGAAGACAGTTGAAGAAATTTATTCGATAAAAGACGTAGCTAAGAAAGCACAGCTGCGAATGAATAAAAGTATGGCAGAATTGCAAGATGCCGTGATGGTGGCTGATGCAGCCGGTAAAATTATATTTACTAATGAAAATTTCCGCAGTTTGTTTTTCGGTTCTTTTGTAGGTCGATCAGTTATCGACTTACAAGATTCCATTAGTGCTTATGCTTGGCTTGGTATTCTTAGAAGTTTGATGCAGGATCAAGAGCGCGTTTACCAAGAAATAAAAACGACGGGTAAGCGATGTCTATTATGTCAGGCAGCTATTATTGCTGATCAACAAGTGGCTAATGATACCTTGGTGTTTGTTTTTACTGATGTTACACAGTTGCGTGATTTAGAGCGTGGAAAAAATGAAGCCTTAGCTTTTTTATCGCATGATATGCGCTCACCAATTGTATCTTTAATATCGTTAATTGAGAGTTATCGAATAAATAATACTGATATTAATGATACTAAGTTGGAGTTCATGGAGCAGGTAGAATATTTTGCCCGAAAAAATTTAAAGTATTCAGAAGATTTTTTACAGTTGTCACGCGCAGAAAATATTAGCCGGGATGTTTTTCAATTGGTGGATATGCATGGCGTGATTGATGGTGCTTATGCGCAGGTGTTCGGTTTTTCAAGTCATAAAAACGTGGACATTATTATTGATCGGACTGACGAAGATTGTTGGGTGTCAGGTGATGTTCATTTGCTAGAGCGGGCAGTCACTAATATTTTATATAACGCGGTCCAACATACGCCTACGGGTAATAAAGTGACCATCCGCTTGTATGCTCAGCAAGGTATTCAAGTTGTGGTTAGCGATACAGGCGCCGGGATACCGAGTGACTTGATTCCCCATTTGTTTGAACCGTATTTTCGCGCTAGAAAAAAACAGCAAGATCAATCGGAGCGTAACCGTTCACAAGTAGATGTTTTGCAAGATGACCTGTCTCAAGCAGCTCCATTCGATACATCAGTGGCCACTTATGGCGCTAAGAGTTATGGCCTAGGTTTGAGTTTTGTGCATACAGTTGTTGAGCGGCATGGCGGAAGTATTCATGTCGAGTCTGTATTAGGCAAAAATACCTCTTTTCTCCTCAAGTTTCCGGCTATTAGTGTCGACTGATTAAAAATAGAGCAGCTCCGCCTGTTTTTACATTTTTTGATGCCTGTATTGAATCCAATTGCTTGTAGAATAGCGCTCCCAACTACGGTGCAATTATATTTATCGTCGTTGCCTTTTGTTTAAGTGTTTTTTATTACTTTGGTAATATTGGTCAAATACTTACCCTTAAAAATTAACCTTCAGTAATACGCAATCAGTGATATATATATTGTATATAAGCAGTAAGCGATTCGTAGCTGATAGATATGGAGATGATATGAAAAATAAACTGATAATGATGATGTGTGCGGCAGGCCTTATTCATACAGCGACCAGTGTGGCGCAAGAGTCTGGATTTACGCTAACGCCAAGTGTTGGGTATTATAATTTTGATAGCGAACGCGGTTTATCTGCTAATTCAAACGACGAGTATGAAGATGATGAAACATTTTTTTCCATTGGTGCTGGCTACCGATGGAATAATCCTTGGCAGCTCGAGCTTGTTTATTTAGACGGCGATACAGAAACAAATGCCGGCGATTTTGATTTTGAACAGTGGCGTGTAGATGGTCTTTATCATATCGAAACAGATAACAATTTTACGCCTTACTGGTTAATTGGTGCGGGTGAAAATACCTTTGAAGAGTTTACGGCTGACCGTGACGAATCTTTTGTCAATTATGGTCTCGGCTTTAAGTATGCCTTTAATGAGGTTGTTTCATTGCGTTCTGATATTCGTGGTATTACTAGTCTTGATGAAGAAAAAACTGATGCAGCTTTAACCTTGGGTCTGCAGTTTCTATTCGGTGGCTCTTCAGCGCCAGCTGCAGCACCAGCAATTTTAGATGCTGATAATGATGGTGTTGCCGACAGCTTGGATAGCTGTGTATCTACACCTATTGGTGTTGAAGTTGATGTCAATGGTTGTGCTTTGGACAGTGATAATGACGGTGTGGCTAATTATAAAGATAGCTGTCCTGGCAGTGAAGCTGGTGCCAAAGTCGATAGTGAAGGCTGCTATATCATTTTGACAGAAACGCGTGAAATTGAGTTGCAAGTTAACTTTGCTAATAATGCTGCGGTAGTGCCCGCGGAATATTTTAGTGAGATAGAAGCGGTGGCAAACTTTATGACAGCGTATCCAGCGACCAAAGTGGTTTTTGAAGGGTATACCGATAGTCGTGGATCAGTTGCTTATAATCAAACGCTATCTGAGCGCCGTGCTATAGCTGTAGCTGACGTGTTAGTGAATAGTTTTTCTATTCCATCAAGTCGTGTATCGGCAGTAGGTTATGGTGAAGCGAATCCAATTGCTGATAACGAAACAGCAGAGGGTCGCAGTGCTAACCGTCGTGTTGTAGCTGTTATTTCTGCAACGATTGAAAAGCGCGCTGAATAATTTCTTAAATAAAAGCTAATTCTTAAATAAAAGCTAAGAGGTGCCTAGTTGAAAATGACTAGGCGCTTTATGGCTATTCATTGTTTTTTTTCATCCTTCTTTATATATTTACTAGAGGTGATTTATGTCAGATTTTAATATGGATCAGTTGGTTGATTTAGTCATGTTTTATGGAATTAAAATTCTAATGGCTTTAGCCATTTATATTATCGGAAAGTGGATTGTTGGTCTTATAGCAAAGGCCATGACATCGGCAATGAATAAACGAAATATTGATTCAACAGTGGCTAAGTTTGTTGGCAGTATTGTTTATTATATAATGTTCGCCTTTGTTATTATTGCGACGCTAAGTCAGTTGGGTATTCAGACTGCATCGGTAGTGGCTATTTTAGGTGCTGCTGGCTTGGCTGTTGGCTTTGCATTGCAGGGTACGTTATCTAATTTTGCTGCTGGGGTAATGATTATTGTGTTGCGTCCGATTAAAGTGGGCGATTTTGTTGAAGTAGCTGGTGCGGCAGGTATCGTTTCAGAGGTGGCTATATTCGCGACCACGTTACATACCGGTGATAACAAAACAGTCATTATGGCGAACGCTTCCGTTATGGGTAGTAATATTGTTAATTACTCAACGCAAGCTGAACGCCGTGTCGATTTAGTGGTTGGCGTTGGTTATGACGCCAATATACAGCAGGTAAAAGATGAGCTTAAAGCTATTGCGGAGTCAGAGAGTCGCATCCTGCATGCTAAAGGTATTACTATTGGCGTGTCAGAGTTGGCTGATTCATCGGTCAATTTAGTATTTCGCAGCTGGGTTAAATCCGCGGATTATTGGGATGTATTTTTCCATCTTAATGAGCGAGTGAAAACGCGCTTTGATGAAGTAGGTATTGAAATTCCTTATCCACAAATGCAGGTGCATAATAATAGTCAGGCGGCCTAGCAGTCTTGTATAATGTTAGAAGGGCGGTTTTAATACCGCCCTTTTTTTTAACTTATTTTTTAACTTATTTTTTAACTTATTTTTTTAATGTTTTTTCTAGTTTTTCAATTAAAGGGTTTTAAGCATGATGTCTAAATTTTTTGTAGGGTGTTGCTCATTAATAGCTTGTGCAGTCAGTATTGCGGAGCCATTAAAAGGAGAAGCTGAGTTAGGCTTTGTTACCAAAGAAGGCAATTCCGAAACGCAGACGATTAATGCCAAGCTTCAGTTAAGTAAAGACACTTTAGGTTGGGCGCATCAAGCGTATTTCACCGCATTTAATAATGCCAGTGGCGATGAAACCACTGCCGAAAAATACAGCATTGCTTTGCAGTCAGATCGAAAGCTCGATGATCGTGCTTCACTGTATATGGTTGTTACTCATGAAGAAGACCATTTTAGCGGTTTTGATTATCAATCAACGATTGGTGTTGGTTATGGTTATAAAGTGATTGAGGAAGATGATAGAACATTAACCTTAGAAGCGGGTCCTGGTTATCGTGTTAATTCTGTTGTTGATGGCGATACTCAAAGTGAAGTGACGTTGCGTTTAGGTGAAATTTATTCATGGAAATTTAGTGAGACAGCTGAGTTAAATCAGCATCTAACCATTGAAAGCGGTAACCTGAATACTATTAGTCATCTTGGTGCATCGGTTAAGTCTGCATTAACCGGTTCGCTAGCACTTAAGGTGGGTGTTGATATTAAGTACACCGATAAAGTACCTGCAGGACGAAAAGATACCGACACTGAAACCTATGCGACGGTATCGTATGCCTTTTAATAGATAATCAAATAGTTAATCAATTTTTAACCATTCGGGAACGGGTAGATTTTTATTCTCTAAAAATACGGGATTAAAAAGTTTACTTTGATAGCGCGTGCCATAGTCACATAAAATAGTGACTATGGTATGGCCTTTCCCTAGCTTCTTTGCTAATTCAACAGCGCCAGCAATATTAATGCCCGATGATCCACCTAAGCACAAACCTTCGTTTTTTAATAAATCAAAAACATAGGGAAGGGCAGTGTTGTCACTAATCTGAAACGCTTTATCTATTTCGACACCGGCAAGGTTATTAGTAATATGGCTAATGCCGATTCCTTCGGTAATTGAATTACCTTCTGATTTCAGTTCGCCATGTTCAAAGAAGTTATAAAGTGATGAGCCCATAGGGTCAGCAATACCGATGCTTACTTTCGGATTTTTCTCACGCAGTTTTTTCGCTACACCAGCCAGCGTGCCGCCGGTACCCACTGCACAAATAAAGCCGTCAACTTTACCATCGGTTTGCTGCCAAATTTCTTCGCCTGTGGTCGCGTAATGAATATCGCGGTTAGCCGTGTTACCAAATTGGTTGGCCCAAACGGCGCCGTTAGCTTCGCCGCTACGTTGCTCTGCGAGCCGTCTAGCGGTATGCGTGTAATGGTTAGGGTCATCGTAAGAGGTGGCCGGAACTAAGTGTAATTCGGCACCAAAGAGTTCTAAGGAATCAATTTTTTCTTTGCTTTGTGTCATTGGCATAACAACAACGCTTTTATAGCCCAGCGCATTGGCCAAAATGGTTAAGCCTATACCGGTATTGCCGGCCGTACCTTCAACGATAGTGCCGCCAGGTTTCAATTTACCGGTTAATTCCGCATCACGAATAATACCCAGCGCGGTGCGATCTTTAATTGAACCGCCAGGGTTTAAGAATTCAGCTTTACCTAATATCTCGCAGCCCGTCAGTTCTGAGGCTTGGTTAAGGCGCACGAGAGGCGTGTTGCCTATCATGTCGATAATATTGCGGTGAATGGTCAACGGTTGGCTTCCTTTGGCTCTGACGAGCGAATAGTGTCTTGTATGGGCATGCGAATGATTTAAGGTGAAGTTTATCATTGTTCAGCCAAGTTCTCGTTATTTCAGCCGATTAATGTGGCCTTAATATAGCGGTAACGGGTGGAAAATTAAGCGTAATAGTTAGAATAGGGTGTTTTCGCTAGTTGAGCTATCAGCAAGGAGGCCAATAATTATTCAAAAGCGAGAAAACAGTTATAAAAGGACGATTTTGGCATCGATTTAGTGCGAAATTCGATTAAAAAACTTAAATATATCAATTTTTAGGCAATTAAATGAGAGATTTGCTTGACGATTTCTCTCTGTGTCGTATAGTGCGCCGTGCTGAAGCAAGTTTTCATGGTTTGTAATCCTTTCGACGTATTTTTCGCAACGCGTTTAGCTCGTACTGATTAAGACTTTAGAAACACGTGTTGGCACAACCGCCCGCGCTATATTGGTGTGGGCTTAAAAATCAGTATTGTTATCAAAGTGTTAACTTAGTTTTCACCCCAAATAACAGATAGTAAAGAGTAATAACGAGGATACACCATGTCAGATAAAGTCAGCGGAACAGTTAAGTGGTTTAATGAATCTAAAGGATTCGGATTTATTGAGCAAGAGTCTGGCCCAGACGTTTTTGTTCATTTCAGTGCTATTCAAGCAGACGGTTTTAAATCGTTAGTTGATGGACAAAAAGTAGAATTTACAATCACTACTGGACAGAAAGGTCCACAAGCTGAGAACGTTATGCCTTTATAAGACCTCTGCTGCAAAGCAAAGTCTTTTAAAACATAGTTCCACTTGTTGTAGATACCCGTCCCGTCTATACCGTTAGCTTGCTGACATGTAGTTGGTTTTACGAGTCTACTAAAAGAAAAGGCGTTTAAGCTTAGCTTAAACGCCTTTTTTATTGCCTAGATTTTTTCATTACCTAAGTTATATGCTTAGGTAATGTTTCTAGTTGTGGGGCTGTTAGAAGTTGTACTTTGTTTGCAGTGCCCATGATTTGGTTCGTTGCACAAAACCATAGGAAGATTGGGTGCCAAACAAGCTCGTCGATAGTGGTACATCGTTAGCATAGCTAATAATTTTTTCGTCTGTGATATTACGTCCGATAAGAGCAACTTCCCACTTCTCATTAATATCATCTAACAATGCAAGGCGAAGATTGAAAACAGCATAACTATCTTGTTCTAATGCAGGGTCAAGATTTTGTGCAGGGTTATAATTATCAGTAAAATTCATATCAACGCTGCCTTTAAACAGGTATTTATCATTGATATTATTTTCGTACTGTAGAGACAGCGCGCCAGAATAGCTAGCTACGTACTGATTGGTTTCACCAGCAAAGTCAGCAGTTTTGACTTTAAGTGGGTCTTCAAGAAATTCGTATGATCTATATTGAACAGAACAATTATTCGATTCGGTAATTTGATTAATATCAGCCATGATTAACAGATCGCTTGATCTACATAGTCCGTCTTTATAATCTTTATATTCGAATTCGAGCCAAGCTAGGCTGGCATTCATAAACCAGTGTTCCGTTAAAGAAATACGTCCTTCAATTTCAACGCCTTGAGAAATAGCATGTCCTGCATTGGAAACGTTAAAGCCAACACCACCATCAAACACACTAAGCTGAAGGCCTTTAATATCTGTATAAAAATAAGAGATATTTACTTCTGCGCGATCAGCTATGCGTGCTTTTAAACCGAGTTCATAGGCTAAAGCTTCTTCATCTTCAAATTCGAATGTACCCGGTATCCATAATATGGGTCGAGTGCCTTGGCCACCACTAGCATTTGTAAGATCCATAGGATTAGCAGGTTTATTAGATCGCGCATCAAAGCCGCCTCCTTTAAATCCATTAACCGCAGAAAAGTACATCATATAATCATCACTGAGATCTTGCTCAATTATGGCAGACCAAGATGTACGATTTTCTTGTCTTCTGCCACTCGAGTTATGAGCGCTCACTTTAAGGCCTGCATTAAAAACAAACTCGACATCACTGTACTGATCATCATCCAATGGGCTAATGAGATCACTTTTTTTAAGGCTTAGTTCCCTGGCTCCGGATTTAACCACTTGCGACTCTCGTACTCCGAGCATTAAACGAGTAGACGGTGTAATGTAAACGGTGCCTTGCGCAAAGCCTGCAATTAATTCGCTATCGACTTCGAAAGTTCTAGGTGCGGATATATTGACTAGATTACCTGCATCTTGCTGCGTGGTGCTTAGCATAAGCCGTAGGAATTGTTCGAGTTCGCTATCACCCTCAACAATGACAAAGTCTTTAAAGTCGAGTTGATCTTTTTGATAATATACACCGACAATATAATCAAAGTAATCGTTACTGGCAGAGGTGAATCTTATTTCTTGGCTTACTTGTCGGTACTCTTCTTCAGATTGATACTCTAAAAGCTGAGCTGCGGTGAAGTCGCAGTCACACAAGTCTTGATATTCATAGCCTAGGTAGCCTGAAATAAGCTGAAGGTCGCCGGTTGATGTGGGAATGCTAATGTTTGCCGTAATATTGTTGATAGTGTTTCGACTGTAATCGTTATTGGAGCCTCTTTTTTCAAGCTGATTAGGATAGGCGACATCTTCAGTGACATTGTTAAAGACTACAGCATCGACATTTTGGTCCGCCAATGCGGGTCGAAACAGCGATGTATTAAACATTTCAGTAAAGTTAGGCGTTGGAAAGTCAGCATAAATCGGCTGAAAATTTGGAGAACCGCTATTGCCTATTACAGAACCGGCTCTAACAAGGTTTGGGTTTCTAGCAAAAGAGACTTGCTCGTTGGTGCCAACATAATTAGTCGGCTCATCACGGATAATGGCAATTTGCCGTCCTTTGACATCGAAATCAGAATGTTCTAGCTTCAAATTTGCTTCAAATACATCGTTGTCAGGAATAAACTGAAAGCTTAGACGGGTAGTAAGGTAGTCGCGGTTAGGCTCGTTTCTATTGCGAGCAGCATTAAACATATAGCCGTCCATACCATATTTACGAATAGCCAGACGTGAATTAAGGTTGTCATTTATTGGCCCGGAGAGGACTAAATTAATTTCTTTTTCTCCGTGTCCAGGTGAATACATCAGCATCGTAGAACCTTCAAAGTAATCGGTTGGTTTTGCGGAATTAATACTTACCGCGCCTCCAATGCTGTTGTTGCCAAATAATGTTACCTGTGGTCCCTTAAGGACTTCTAAGCGTTCAAGATCAAATATCGGTGAGCGAGCTAATTGAGCGCGGCCATAATAAATACCATCAAAATACATGCCCACTGATTGCTCAAAACCTTGGTTGATCCCCGAACCTATTCCACGGATATAGATGTTCGTGCCGATACCCGTTTCACTGAGTGTAAAGTTTGGCACAAACGCAGTCACTTCCTCTAGCCGAGCGATCGCGCCATCAGCTAACTTTTCACCAGAAAGGGCAGTAACTGAAACAGAAACATCTTGCAAACTCTCTGCTCTTTTTTGCGAGGTAACAATGATTTCTTCTAATGCTTGAGCATAAGTTAGATTTGACTTAAAAGTAATCATTAACATAAATGTTAGTGATGAAATTAATTTTACTGAGAGCTGATTTTTAGAGCGAGAATTTGATTTCATAATAATGATCTATTTATAGTTTTATAGTTTTATAGTTTTATAGTTTTATAACCAGTACAAGCTAATCATACAGTATAAGGCAAAAAAAAACGGTGGCAATTGCCACCGTTTGTCTAGAAAAGCCTTACGACTATTTAATCATTGATTAGCTTATGTGCTTTTTTTTCGCAAAGTTATAAGTCCTAACAATAACCCTAGTGCAGCAATGGCAATAAAAGGAACGGGTACATTGGTGGGCTCGACTTCTGGTGTGGGGATAGCAGTAACAAATTCCACCATAAATATAGACCCATTAGCAGTCCAATATTTCAGCTTTAGGGTGTCGCCGCCTTGGGGTGTTATCTGGCCTTCTAATTCATACTTTATACCATCAAGGTTGGTAAAACCGATAGCGGCACAACCTGGACCGTTTACAGCTGCATCGCAACCATCAACAAGGACACTATTGAGGGTCGAAAAATCGACAACAGTGTCACTGGTGAATGTTGAAACGTTGAAGCCATCTAATTGGATCATCCCATCTGACAGGTCATCACCATCAATTGCTGGTGGTGTGATCGTGAGTGTGGCACCTGTGGTTTCAACTGAAGTGTTACCCGCATCTTCATCTGTGATGAGAACATTCATATCAGGAAATAATACTGTTGCCAATATTAGACGATCACCATTGAACTCGACAATGCCGGTGCCTGTTAATGTGCTACCACCATTATCTGTACCTACTGGAGTGAAGGCTACATTTGATACATGGCCAGATGGTACATCAGGGACAAATTCATTATTAGGGTTAGGCGCTGCTGTATTACCGTCAAAAGTATAACTCCAGATGTTTATTGGATTGACAGCGGATATATTTGAGAACTCAGTTGTGGTAGCAGTAACAAACTCCAGCATGAAGATGGAGCCATTAGCAGTCCAGTACTTCAGTTTAAATATGTCGCCGCCTTGAGGTGTTATCTGACCTTCTAATTCATACTTTATACCATCAAGGTTGGTAAAACCGATAGCGGCACAACCTGGACCGTTTATAGATGCATCGCAACCATCAACAAGGACATTATTAAGGGTAGAAAAATCGACAACAGTGTCACTAGTGAATGTTGAGATGTTGAAACCATCTAATTGAATTATTCCATCTGACAGGTCATCACCATCAATTGCCGGTGGTGTGAGCGTGAGTGTGGCACCTGTGGTTACAACTGAAGTGTTACCCGCATCTTCATCTGTAATAAGAACATCCATATCAGGGAATATCAATGAGGCTGAAATTAAGCGGTCGCCATTGAACTCAATAACGCCTTTGCCAGTTAATGTGTTCCCACCATTGACAGTACCCACTGGAGTAAAGGCTACATTTGATTCGTGGCTAGATGGAAGGTCGGGGACAAATTCATTATTAGGATTCGGTGCTGCTGTATTACCGTCAAAGGTATAACTCCAGATATTAGTTGGAGTGACTTCGACTATATCTAATGCTGATAAAGAACTACTGAGCAATAGACCAGAAAAAATAAGAGGAAGGTTAATGATGGGCTTTAAAATTTTCACAAATTCACCTTTTGAGATTGATTTTTATACGGAGGTAAACTTTGTGAAGTTGTCAGAAAGCTCAGCCTCAAAGAATTAGTTATTATTCAATTGGAAAGATCAAAAAATTAAGCTGGAAATAAAAAAATCGCCCCTAGCCTTTAGGAGCGATTTTTCAATTTACATTATGACGTTTTACGTTTTGCGCGAAGACCAACTAGGCCGGCTAAAGCTGAAAACATTAACCAAGCAGAAGCAGGAACAGGAACAGTCGTTGTAGTGAATGTACCACCAGCCAGGTAAGGAAGAGGGCCGTCTGGGGCGCCTGTCCAGGCATATGAATCAAAGGTGCCGTTAGTCAAGTCAAATAGGCCAAAAATTGGCGCGCCTGATGTTGCACCGATACCAGCAAAAGCTAACAGACCAGTTGCAACGCCGCCGCTAACAGTGATGTCAGTTACAGCATCGGCTGTTCCCCACTGGGTGCTAGGCATTGGAGCGGCAGATACGGTCCAAGGGGCATTGGGGCCAAAAATTGTCATTGGCCCGTATGTAGGATGACTCGTCTCGAAGCTGGCATATTCTTGCGCTAAAAATGTAAGTACGCCTTGTTGGTTAGATTCGATTTCCATTGTAGGCGAGCCAAGTGCAGCCATGCCGCTTGCATCAAACACGCCGTCACTACCAATCTCAAAGGTAGCATTGACCGCTAGGCCTTGACCTGACAACAAAGTACATAAACCAGATGGGCAGTTAGTGATTGTACCGCTGAGCTGTACTGTTGCCGCTTGAGCACTAACAGCTAATAACGCTGCTGAAGCTAGGGCTGTATTCTTTATGATTTTATTAAACATTGTAATTCTCCAAGGATAAATAATTATTATTGTTTATTGGTCTTATTTAGGGGGTTGAAATTTAAGCCTAATTTTTTTGATACATATGACTTACTGGTTGTGATTTTTAATTTATTTTTATATTTATATGTGCAAATTTGTGCACTTATTCCAACTTTAAGACTATTTTTTGTGCAGGTCAACATGTTTGTGTGATGGTAATGTTAATAAACATTAAAAATAGCATTTAAATCAATCCTTTGGCTAGGTTCATTACATAATGGATAGTAATAAACCTAGCGTTTAAGCTCACTTCAAAGTGACTTAACTCCGTAATTTACGTGCACCAAATAGGCCTGATAATGCAAATATCATCAGTGGAAGTGCCGCAGGAACAGGAACTACCGTTGCCAGTGCTGCATCAGCAATCAGTGCATGAGCGGCTGTAGTGGGGTGAAGCGCATCCCAATACAAATATGTTCCTGGCGTTGCGCAAAGACCAGTAGTAGCGCTTAAGCAAGCATCAGTTACATTATCGAGGCCATTGGTGCCAACGTTAGCTGAGATAGTTTGGCCAATTGTGAACAAATCAACCAATGTAACAATACTTTGGTCGAGGCCAGCTAATCCAGCGGCTAGATTGCCATTATAAAGTGCCGATAAGCCAGTGAGCGTTGATTCAAGTCCTGCTGGGGCGACAGGTGCGGCGCCAACATCAGGTACATTTAAAATCATGATGCTTTGGGCGCCCGCAGTAATTAAACTTTGTGCTATACCCGCTGCCGCTTGACCTGCGGCAGCAATATAATCTGCATCAACATTAATGCCATCGAATGCATTGATATCATTACCACCAATTAATAGAGTGTAAAGTGCGTTAGGATCAACGGTGTTAGATGCTAAATATCCAGCTACTTGAGCTTGGGCAGAAGGTACTGTGTCAGAAACCGTTGTGCGAGCGCCGCCATAGGCATAGTTGGTACCGCCACCAAGAGAGGCTGATTGAGT
>ENA-OQVM01001527-OQVM01001527.1-marine-metagenome-genome-assembly--contig:-NODE-1527-length-30334-cov-8.379317_pt1 | contig 30334 bp, 34 predicted proteins | sample MGYA00237776_ERZ505498 | MGnify/ENA primary metagenome ERZ505498 (study PRJEB26159, sample SAMN06265151) | marine metagenome | isolation source: Helgoland LTER site | place: Germany:Helgoland, sampling...
TGCCTGTGGTTGCCAATCAAGCCAGTTTTATGATGATTGCCGAGCGTCAGAAAAATCATCCACCGGCGGTGGTTAGCCTCTGTGCAAAAGGCATTGGCAAGGCTGATGATGGCAGTGCCATGCTGCTTACCGACCTTGCGTCGCGATTGCTGCCAGACCATCCATTGGCGGTGTTTTCCGGGCCAAGCTTTGCCGATGAGGTGTTTGCCGGATTGCCAGCTGCATTGGTTGCAGCGAGCGATGATCTGGCAACCGCCAACCGCATTCAAGATGCTTTTGAAGGTAGTAATTTGCGGCTCTACAGCAATGATGATCCGGTTGGTGTTGCGCTTGCCGGTGCCATGAAAAACGTCATTGCGATTGCCGCAGGCTGCGCCGTTGGTGCCGGATTTGGCGATAATGCCAAGGCCGCTATTCTGACACGCGGGCTTGCTGAAATCGCCCGATTTGCCAGCCTGATGGGTGCCAAGCCGGATACGATTTTCGGGCTTGCTGGTGTTGGCGATCTGGCCTTGACTTGCGCCGGGCCACATTCGCGCAATATGGCATTTGGCATGGCGCTTGGGCGCGGCGAAGCACCGCCAGCCAAGCTTGCCGAAGGAAGCCGTACTGTTGCCCAGCTTGCTGCATTGGCAAAAGCCAAAGGGGTAGATCTGCCGATCACAAATGCGGTGGACAATCTGGTTAATCATGGCCAGAATTTACATGCGGTTGTGGCAAGCCTGCTTGCCCGCCGTGCCGGCGCCGAATAGGCGTGATGAACCGATCATTAGCAAGACAGTATGATGCAATATTGGCTTATGAAATCTGAACCATCATCATGGTCATGGCAAAACCAGATGGATCGCGGTGCGGCTGGCGAAGGCTGGGATGGCGTTCGCAATCATCAGGCATCCAATAATATGAAAGCCATGGAAATTGGCGATTTGGTGTTTTTCTATCATTCGGTTAATGAAAAACAGATTGTCGGTATTGCTGAAGTTTCGGCGCTGTATCATCCCGACCCAACCGATGCCAGCGGCCGATTTGGCATGGTTACGATTCGGGCAGTAAAACCGATGGCGGTTCCGGTGACGCTTGGGCAAATCAAATCTGACGACCGTTTGGCTGAAATGGCTTTGGTGCGCCAGTCACGCCTATCCGTCACGCCGGTTTCAGCCGAACATTGGGCCATCATTATGGAAATGGGCAAAACCAGCCTTTAGGCCGTATCACCTTTGGCGGCATTGCTTTGCGATTTTCGGATCAAAAACAGATTGCGAAGATAGATAAATAGGCCAAGCCCCTGTCCGCAAATGATCACCGGATCTTGCCGCCAAATCGCGTAAAGCAGCAAAACCGCCCCGCCACCAATCGAAAAATACCAAAAAGCAATCGGGATAACCGACCGACCCTGACCTTCGGAAGTCAGCCATTGCACGATAAAGCGCATGGCAAACAGCCCCTGTCCGGCAAAGCCAATTATGATCATGATCTGTTCGGGATTGGTTGCAAGGCTGGCTGGTAAAAATGGAAATACCGCCAGCAACGCGTTGGCAAAGCTGCGAACCGCCATTTCAATTGATGCCGACAAAAAAGCGATCATTGCGCTGCTTCCTTTGGTTTGGTCTTTTTGTTTGCCGGCGTCGCCGTCATCACTTCATGAACCGCACCTTGGGCGGGCGCGCGGCGCAACAGCCAGATCACTCCCAAAACATCGGAAATGCCAACAAGCAACCGGTCAAGAATACGATATTTCGACGTGCCTGCAATGCGCGGGCGATGCGCCACTGGCACACCAAGAACCACCCCGCCATGGCGGCGAACCAGGCTTGGCATAAACCGGTGCATATGATTGAAAAAGGGCAATTGCAAAAACAATGCGCGTGGCAGAATCTTGATGCCACAACCCGAATCTGGATGCGTATCGGCAAGAAGGCTGGCGCGCACCCATTTCGCCCCACGCGATGCCAATAGACGCATGGCGCTATCATCACGGCGCTGGCGAATGCCTGCTGCCATGACCATTTTGCCATCTTTGCTTGCCGCGATAACCGATGATTCCAATGCTGGAAAATCGGCTGGTACATTTTGACCATCACCATCTAGAACGCCAATCAGATCGCCATTTGCCTGCAACAGGCCAGACCGGATTGCCGCGCTTTGCCCAGCGCGTTGCGAATGGCGAAGCACCCGCAATTGCGGAACCGCGTCAAGGGCTGCGGCCAATTCATCGGCGGTGGCATCATTGCTGGCATCGTCAATATAGATGATTTCGAATTGACGACCGTCAAAGGCGGAACAAATTTCATCAATCAATGGCCGAATATTGCCAGCTTCATTCATAACCGGCACCAGAACCGAAATTTCGACCGGGTTGCGGTTTGCCCGCACCGAAGCCGAACCGACCTTTTGGGCGGCCGTTGTTTTGGAAGCACCCGATTTCACGGCCCCCGATTTCACGGTGTTTCGTTTGGTGGTTTTTGAAGCTGGATTTGATGCCATTACTGGAACTGTCACATCGACTGTTAAAGGTCTCTGCTTTTACTCCTTGCTAACAGTCGCGTCAAATATCTCGGTACGATACAATAAAATAACGACTTCTTGGCCTTTTGATATGTTAAATCCGGATAATTGCACCGGTGTGGCAAGCCCAAGTTTCAACTGGCTGGCGGCGTCAAGAAAAGCGGCCTGGTGTCGTTGTTCGATAATGGCCAGCCCACCCGGTGCCTCGATCAAGAATAGCGCCGCTTCTGTCGGATCAAGAAGCAACAGGTCGCGGCCAAGCAGAAATACCAATGACGGTTCCTGATAGCCGCTTGTCGCAATTGCGGCTGGTGCGGCGGGCGAGGCGGCGATCTTCGCGGCAATCGCGCTTGAAACATGAATGCGGGACAAGGCTGGAAAGACCCCTGAAAAGACAATCATATGAAACAGCATTGCGGCACCAATCATGCCAAAAAAGGGACGCCACAAGGCTTGGCGAATCCATAAATGGCCAAACCATGCTGCCAGCGCCGCGACGCCCAAACCAAGAAAGGCGAAACCAAGCGCCTGACGGCTTGTCTCGCCGCCAAATGTCATTGCCCCCCAAATGACCACTAGTGCCATTACCAGCCCAACCGCAATGCCAAGATACCGAAGGCTGATGCCAAGATAATACCGCCATTTGGCGGTGCCATCTGCCGGTTTGGCAAGAACGGCAACCCCGCCAATCAAAAGTAAAATCAGCGCTGGCAAAACCGGTAACGGGTAATGCGGTAATTTGGTCGGAATCAGCTCGATCATCACCCAGAATGGCACAATCCAAGCCAGTAAAAACCGTGTTTCAGCGCGGCTGGTAAAGGCTTTAACCTGACCGGCCGCCCATATCAAAAGCGGCGTTGCTGGCCAGATCAATAGCGCCAGAACAAGCGCATATGTACCTGGTGCGGCGCCATGGGATTCCTGTCCCGATTTGACCTTGGCGAGCAAATCACCTGATATCGCTGTTGACAGAAAGGCGCCATCCGTTGCCGCCGATACCAAAAGCGCCCATGGCAAACATAAAACAAGAATGATGGCAAACCCGCGCCAGAACCGAATTATGGCAAGCCAGCGAAATTGCCGATGCCACAGGCAAAGCGCTGCCACGCTCAGCAATGCCAGAACCGGCAGAACCGGCCCTTTGACCAAAATCCCCGCGGCCATCGCAAGCCAAAACCATAACCAACTGTGACGTGGTGGTGGCTGGTCGTTTTGCCATGCCAGATAAAGCTGCATCAACGCCCATTGCTGGGCAAGTGCCAGCGCCATTAAAACCGTGTCGGTTTTGGCAAGATGCACCTCGCCAAGCACCAGAAACCCGCTTGAAAATAGCGCTGCTGCCGCCAAGGCTGATCGCGGGTCATATAGCTGCAAGCCAATATGATAAAGCGCAAAAACAGCTGCCAATAGCGCCAATAGATTTACAAAACGGTAAGAGGCAATCGCATCGGGCCCTAAAATGTGGGCAAATGATGATTGCAGCCAGTAAATGCCAGCTGGTTTTTTCGCGCGCAATTCATCTTGAAACCGAACCGTGACATAATCACCGGTTTGCTGCATCTGTTTGCTGGCTTGTGCGAAACGTGATTCGTCACGATCCATTGGCGGCAAGGCCTGATGGCCGATCAAAACCACCACTGACAGGATTGCCATAAGGGCATATAGAGCCAGACGCGAATGAAAGAAGGGCAAAATCCGTAATCCTCTTATGCCGCAAATGCAAAAAGCATAGCCAAGGCATAACAAGTTTCGTAAGGGTTAGGCAATGCGGATCATCGAATAATGCGTCAAAGATGCAGGAAACAGGCGCGATGGTTGCGGTGCGGTGCGGCGTTTGATCCTGTCTTGTTTATATCTTGCCCCAATTGGACATGTGCTACCCTGTCTTTGAAACCGTGTTTTGCCATTGGTTTGATAGCAAGGCGTATGACCCATCTTGGCGGCTGGCATTTTTTGTGCTGACATCACCGCCACGCCCACCCCATTATCAACGGACATGAAATGCGCCGATCCGAAACCGCCACCATCCCGCTAGATCATACCCGATGGCGCCATATCTGGCAGTTGGCATGGCCGATCATGTTATCCAATGTCACCATCCCGCTTGTTGGGGCGGTTGATGTGGCAATGATGGGACGGCTTGATGATCCGGTGTTTATCGGTGGTGTCGGGCTTGGCATGATCGTGTTTAATTTCATCTATTTCGGGCTTGGCTTTTTGCGGATGGGAACAACCGGTCTTGTCGCCCAAATGTATGGCACTGGTCAGGATGATAAAATTGCCTTTCTATTGATTCGTGGCATTACGCTTGCCTTCGGGCTTGGCAGTTTATTCATTCTGGCATCGCCATTTGTCAGCATGGCTGCGCTTTATATGTTTTCGGCAAGTGATATGGCCGAACAATTAATGACCGACTATATCTCAATCCGGCTATTTGCGGTTCCGGCGGCGCTTGCCAATATGGTTCTTCTTGGCGGTCTTTACGGACGCCAGCAAATGCGTCTTGGTATGGCTTTGCTGTTTCTGGTGAATGGCATCAATCTGTTTCTTGATATTGTTCTTGTTGCTGGTTTTGGTATGCGCGTCGATGGTGTTGCCATGGCATCAGTGGCGGCGCAATGGGGCGGGTTTGGATTTATGATCTGGCGCATCACCCGCATCTGGCCAGGCCAGCTTGGGCGATTGATAAGGCCGCTTGCCGGTGCGCGCCTGCCTTTATGGCTTGATTTTGCGGCTTACCGGCAGTTTTTCACGCTTGGCCGCGATATTTTCATTCGCACCATCTTGCTGATTGGCTGTGAGGCTTTATTGCTCAATGAAGCTGCAAAGATGGATGATCTGGCGCTTGCCACCTGTCAGATCATGCTGTCGATTTTTGGACTTCTTGCCTTTGCCATTGATGGCTTTGCACATGCTGCCGAAGCGCTTGTTGGCGAGGCGATTGGCCGGAAGAATCCGACCATGCTCCGCATTGTCATTCGCCGGACAAATTATCTTGCCGGTATGATGGCCTTGCTATTATCGGTTTTGCTGTGGGCGGGCCAGCCGCTTATTCTGTCACTCATGACAAGCCAACCAGCCTTGATCGCATTTGCCGATGCCTATTGGCCTTGGGTTGTCAGCCTTCCGCTGGCGTCTTTTCTGGCCTTTCAGATGGATGGCATTTTTGTTGGCGCAACATGTGGCACCCAGATGCGTAATGCGATGATCATTGCCTCGGCCAGCTTTGCCGCGGCCATTTTACTTCTATCCTTTGGTTTGACCGGGTTAATGGCCAGTTTTGTTGGTTATCTTGCGCTTCGTGGCCTAAGCCTTTGGTGGATGATTGACCATGTTCACAACAAGGCTAAAGCTGTTGGCATTGGCGATTAATCTGTTAGTTTGGTAACGGCTGCACGGCACGCCATCGGTCGTCTTTGGCGGCATATTGGCAATTTTGATCAGTGGTTTTAGCGGGTCAAACCAATAGCGATTTTTGAAAAGGATTGAACAAAATGATCGAAAATTTTGGCCTGAAAAGCGCCGGATCAGACGGAACCGAAATTCACCTGATGACAACGGATGATTTTGCCATTTGGCAAGCCAAGGCCAGTGACGCGCATCAAGGCTGGATCAGCGCGCAAAATTTTCACGCCAAACCCGGTAAATCGATCTATTTTGCCGCCCCTGATGGGCGCATTGATTTCGCCATTGGCATTTTTGGCAATCATGCTGTTTGGGATGGCGCTGCCTTGGCGGCCAGCCTGCCAAAAGGCCATTGGCAATTTACCGCCGCATCGGATGATCTTGACGCCGGTTTGTTGGAAAGCCTCGCGCTTGGATGGGGGCTTGGACAATATCAGTTTCACACTTATCGAAGCGCCGCTGCGCCAGCGGTCAATTACCTGACCCTGCCAGATGGCATTCATGCCGACCGTTTGATTGGCCAGATGGGCGGGATTTATCTTTGCCGTGATTTGATTAACCAGCCACCAAACCATATGACACCTGCAGCATTGCAAACGGCAATGGAGACCTTGGCCAAAACGCATGACGCCACGCTGGAAACGCATAGCGGATCAATTTTGGAAACAGAGTTTCCGGCAATTCATATTGTTGGCCGCGCTGCTGAAATTGCACCAAGGCTGATGGATCTTCGCTGGGGGAAAAAAGGTCCAAAAATTACCCTGATTGGCAAGGGCATCACCTTTGATTCGGGCGGGCTTGACCTGAAACCATCAAAGGCGATGGAGATGATGAAAAAAGATATGGGCGGAGCGGCAACGGTTCTTGGTCTTGCCGCAGCATTGATGGCAAGTCATGTTGATATCCAGCTTCGTGTGCTTGTGGCGGCGGCTGAAAATGCTGTTTCCGACCGGTCAATGCGCCCGCTTGATATCATCGACACGCGCGCTGGCTTGAAGGTTGAAGTTGGCAATACCGATGCCGAGGGGCGGCTGGTTCTTGCTGATGCCATTGCCTATGCGCTGGAAGATACGCCTGATTTTTTGATTGATTTTGCCACCCTTACCGGTGCGGCGCGGGTTGCGCTTGGAACTGAATTGCCAGCCCTGTTCTGTAACCATGACAATACCGCGGCGGCAATTTTGGCGGCGGCGGATAGGGCCGAAGATCCGCTATGGCGCTTGCCTCTATTTGATGATTATGACCGGCATCTTGATGCTGGCTATGCGGCCTTGTCGAGTACCGGCCTGTCGGGATATGGCGGGGCGATTACGGCCGCGCTTTTCCTGCGCCGTTTTGCCGGTAAAAACACCAATTGGGCGCATATTGATGTGATGGCGTGGAATTTGGCATCGCGTCCGGGTCGGCCAAAGGGCGGCGAGGCGATGGGGCTTCGTGCGCTTTATGGCTTTATCGAATCCTTCCAGACTGCTTAATAGCCGCCTAATAGCCGCGCGCCCAATCAACTTTGTTTTCGGGTTCGCGTCCGGCCATGATGGCGGTGATCGCCGCTGCCACCTGCATGGCGGCGGTGTTTGGATTGGTTTGTGCGGCAACATGCGGCCAGATGGTGATTTTGGGATGCGTCCAAAAAGCATGATCGGCTGGCAAAGGTTCAATCGCAAACACGTCCAAAGCCGCACCGGCAATCTGCCCACTGCCAATGGCATCAAGCAAATCGGCCTCGACCAATTGCGGGCCACGGCCGCCATTGATGATATAGGCGCCTTTGGCAAGCTGATTGAAAAGCTGGTGATTCATAATGCCAGTTGTTGCCGGTGTTAGCGGCAATACCGAAACCAGAATATTCAGCCCATCAAGAAAGGGCGCAAGACCGTCATCACCAGCAAAGATTTCAACATTGTCAATCTGCCGCATACTGCGCGCCCAGCCGCGTACATCAAACCCAAGCGCGGCAAAACGCTGTGCCATAATGCCGCCAATAGCGCCAACGCCCATGATGCCGATTTTTGCACCGCTTGCCGGTCTTTGCACAATGGGTTGCCATGTTTTGCTGGTTTGACAATCACGGTAATAGGCAGCGTCGCGCCAGAAATCGAGTGCCGCCAAAATAGCCCAATGGCTAAGCGCATTCGACATATCCGGATCCACCAGCCGCACCAGCGGAACATCGCGCGGTACGGTTTGATCGCGCATCATATAATCGACACCCTGACCCTGCATGATGATTCCACGCAAATTCGGCATCTTGGCAAGCTGTCCTTCTGGCGGTGCCCAAACAAGCGCAATATCGGCAAGCTGACCCTCGGGTGACATCAAATCGACAAGGGTGAAATCATCTAGATGACGGCCAAGCTTGGTTCGCCATCCATCAATTTTTGAACTGCCGTAAAATCCGATTGTCGTCATGGGATATTCCTTGTTGTTCATGGCGGAAATGCGGAACCGCCGATTAGCCGCCTGCTGATATCAAGGCCAAGGCCGCTTGATGTAATTGCGGTGTTGCGGCAGCAAGAATGCTGGTGGATTGACCAAGCTGGATTGGCTGGCCGTCAAGATCACTGACGGTCGCGCCTGCCGCCAGCATCAGGGCAACAACCGCCATCATGTCATGCGCGGCAAGACTATCTTCCATCACCAGATCAATATGACCCGCCGCAAGCAATGCGTAATTGTGACAATCACCACCGTAATTGGTGACAGCCACCTGATCGGCAAGCCGGTCAAAATCAACCAGACGTTCGGTGCTTAATGCGCGCGGCGATGTTGTTGCCAATCGGGCAGCGCCAAGCACGCTTTGCCCGCTGGGGGAAATGGCGGCGCCGTTTAATTCGGCGTGATGCGCGCCCGAAAATCCGTTCAGGCCAATATAGCATTCGGCAAAAACCGGCATATCAACAAGACCGGCAACAGGCAGATTGTGATGCAAAAGCCCGACCAGCGTGCCAAAGGCAGGTTTGCCACTGATAAAGGCCTTGGTGCCATCAATCGGATCAATGATCCAGCGATAGGCGCTGTCTTGATTGCCGGTGCTGGCAAATTCCTCGCCCATGATCATGTCATCGGGGAAACGTGCGGCAATGGCGGCGCGTAAATCGCATTCAACGCTTTGGTCGGCAATCGTAACGGGGGATGAATCCTGTTTGGTTTCAATCGCCGGATTCTGGCGGAACCATTTGGAAATAACAGGCCGGCTTACCAACGGCAAACCGGCCAGAAAGGCAATCATATCAGCCGGTGTACACTGACCGGCAGATCCGGTCAGTTCAGGCGTCATGTCAGATGGGCTAGTTGGCACCTTCAGCTGCGATATCATCGGCGCTTGGTAATGCGACAGGGCTATCAGCCTTGGCCCGCATCCATGCGATCAAATTCGCCCTGTCTTGTGGCTTTTTCAATCCGGCAAAATTCATCTTTGTGCCGCTAATATAGCCTTTTGGTTTGGCCAGAAATGCGTTCAGCGCGGCATAGTCCCAAGCGCCGCCGAAACCGGCAAGCGCGTCAGAATAGGCATAGCCTTCAGATGCGCCCAATGGCCGGTTCACAACATTCCACAATGCCGGACCAACTTTGTTTTGGCCGCCAGCATCAAAGACATGACAAGCCGAACATTTTTTTGACAGTTTTTCGCCTGCACCAAGATCGGCGCCCGCCAAAAGCGCCAGAATTGGCTCAGGGCCGGTATCAACCGGTGCCGCAGCGGCTATATCGGTGGTTTCAGCAACCTCGATAACATAGGCGTTTTCAGCAAGTTCTTGATGCGGCACCATCACATCAGCGATCTTGACGCCTGCCATTAACAACAAGGCAGCAAACAAAAACCCTGCAAACACTTTATTCAAGCGCAATTCATCCATGCGTCATTCCCGAAACCGGGCTCCCAATTTGAACCAGCCCGAACGGGCAAGGCCTGTGGTCGAAAATCATGCGGTCGAAAAACCAACCAATGCGTGGTTAATTAGCGAAAATCGAGCCGCCTCTCAACCCCCTATCTCATGCTTCGTCACGTTATTTCGATAAATTGCTTTGCGCAAAACCGAAATATGTGATGAATTGCCGAAATCATGGCAAAAAATGACACAAAAATCATCATTATTCCGGCACGGCTCGCGGCAAGCCGTTTGCCAGGCAAACCACTTGCTGAAATCGGCGGAAAAGCTATGATTCAGCATGTTTGGGAACGCGCAATGGCGGCCGATTTGGCCCCAGTCTATGTTGCGACAGATGATCGCGCCATTGCCGATGTGATCATATCTGCCGGTGGCAAGGCGGTTATGACCCGCACCGATCACCCATCTGGATCTGATCGGGTTTTTGAAGCCATCGAAACAATTGATCCAGATAGGCGCTTTACGCAGATTTTGAATTTGCAAGGCGATCTTCCTGATTTGTCACCCGAAATTCTGCATTTGCTTGCCGCAACGCTTGATCGTGGCGAAACCGATCTGGCAACGCTGGTCACGCCAGCCAGCGCCGAAGAAGCCGCAAGGCCGCAAGTGGTCAAAGCCGTTGTTAGCTGGCAAGATGCCGATTTCGGAACCGCGCTTTATTTTAGCCGCGCTGCCATTCCTACCGGCACAACAGCCCTATTTCATCATATTGGCGTTTATGGCTGGCGCCGCGATGCGCTTGCCCGTTTTGTTGCCTTGCCACCATCGCCATTAGAGCAGGCGGAAAAGCTGGAACAGCTTCGCGCGCTTGAGGCTGGAATGACCATTGCCATTGGCAAAATTGATGCCGCCCCCGGCGGTATTGATACTGCCGAAGATCTTGAAGCCGCCCGCATGCGCGCTACAGAAGCGCACCACAAAGATTGACAGTACAGCGTCACCCTCGTAAAAACGGCGCTTCGGGCCAGTCTTGATGACGGCAGGGAAGGTCAGACCGTGACATAAGCCCGTTAAGCCAAAGGAAATTCGATGTCAGATGCAGCTAATAAAATCGCCTTTCAAGGCGTCCCGGGTGCCTATTCGCATATGGCATGTCAGGCCGTAAAGCCTGATATGGAGCCGGTCGCCTGCGCGTCGTTTGAAGATATGCTGACCGAAGTCCAAGATGGACGCGCCAGCCTTGCGATGGTGCCGGTCGAAAATTCGATTGCTGGGCGCGTTGCCGACATCCATCATCTATTGCCATCATCCGGGCTTTATATCATTGGTGAGCATTTCCACCGGGTTAATCATCACATCATGGCACCGCGCGGCGCCACGCTTGATCAATTGACCCATGTTCACAGTCATGCTCAGGGGCTTGCGCAATGCCGCAACCGTGTTCGCGCGCTTGGTCTAACCCCCGTCATGCATCCCGATACCGCAGGCGCGGCCAAGGATGTTGCCGCCGCTGGTGATCCGAAAACTGGCGCGATTGCTTCGCGTTTGGCAGCTGAAATCTATGGCCTCGATATTCTGTTTGAGTCTGCTGAAGATGATGAACATAACACCACGCGGTTTTTGCTCATGTCGGCAACATCATCGGTTCCAGCCGTTGGCGGCGATATGATCACAACGCTGGTGTTTCAATTACGAAGCGTGCCAGCCGCGCTTTATAAAGCCTTGGGCGGATTCGCAACAAATGGGGTCAATCTGACTAAACTTGAATCCTATATTCGCGCTGGCGTTGCCGAGCAGGCGCAATTCTATATGGATGTTCAGGCACATATTGATGATCCGGCAATGCAGAATGCGATGGAAGAATTGCGCTTTTATTGCAGCAAAGACGAAGTCCATGTTCTTGGCAGCTATCCGGCAAGCCCATCACGGTCATAATTACGAGTCCGAATTCAGCATTTATTGCGGTAATAACCCTGCCTTTGGCCATAAAAAACTTGTCGAAACCGCTGCTTTGTTTCATACAGATAGGCAGGAAGGCTGGGCGGACGTTGCCCCTGCCAATCCGGTCAGGTCCGAAAGGAAGCAGCCGCAGTAGGATGTTTACGGGTCATCCAGTCTTCCACTGACTTTTGGCGTTTTGGCGCATCGCGCTTGGCATGGCCGCAATGGCTTTTCCTTTTTCGGGGTTCGGCTTGGCTTAAGATGTCGCCAGCTTGTTAGCGCCAGTTTGATAACGCCAATGGCGACTGATCCGACCGGTCACAAATCTTTGCGTGACCATGAGCAAGAGATAGGTGTTTACCAGCCGATGACTGACACCGCCAAGCCAGCCTATCGCGTATTGGCCCGCAAATATCGTCCCGATACTTTTTCCGAACTGATTGGTCAGGATGCGCTTGTTCGCACGCTTGGGAATGCGCTTTCGCTTGGCAGGCTCGCCCATGCTTTTGTGCTGACCGGTGTTCGCGGCATTGGCAAAACATCAACGGCGCGCCTTCTTGCCAAGGGGCTGAATTGTATTGGTGCCGATGGGAATGGTGACGCCACGCTTGAACCATGTGGTCAATGCGAGCCATGCAAATCCATCGCAGCAGGACGTCATGTTGATGTTCTGGAAATTGACGCTGCCAGCCATACCGGTGTTGATGATGCCCGCGAAATTATCGAAGGCGTTGGCTATCGGCCCGTTTCGGCACGCTATAAAATCTATATTATTGACGAAGTGCATATGATGTCGAAAAGCGCCTTTAACGCGCTTTTGAAAACCTTGGAAGAACCGCCTGACGCGGTAAAATTCATCTTTGCCACAACCGAAATCAGAAAAGTGCCGGTTACGATTTTATCGCGGTGCCAGCGCTATGATTTGCGGCGTGTTCCGGCGGCCATGCTGGCCGGACATCTTGGCATGATTTGCCAACGCGAATCGATTGCGGCGGATGAAGATGCGCTTGCTGCCATTGCGCGCGCCGCCGAAGGGTCGGTTCGTGACGCGCTATCCTTGCTTGATCAGGCCGCGGCAATGACCGCGGACAAGCTGACCAATGACATGGTTGCTGATATGCTTGGGCGACCTGGACGGCGCGAGTCACAAACCGTCCTGACGGCCGCGCTGGCGGGTGACGCGCCTTCGGCGCTTGCCGCTTTTAACATTGCCTATAGCCGTGGTGCCGAGCCAGAAATGCTGGTCACTGATCTTTTAGATTTAATCCATCTTGCCAGCATGCAGGCCGCAGGTGGCAGTAATGACGCGCTGATCGAAAGCGAGCGCGAGATGATTGCCGGTCTTGCCGAATCAGGCATTGCCCGCCTTGGACGGGCATGGCAGCTATTGCTAAAAGGCCATGGCGAGCTTGGCCAAGCGCCCAATCCAGCGGCGGCGTGCGAAATGCTGATCATTCGGCTGGCGCATACAGCGCATATGCCAACCCCGGGCGAATTGATGCAGAAATTGCCAAAGACCAGCCCATCATCACCGCCAAGCCCATCATCAGCACCGGCCGCATCGGCACCTGTCACGTCGGCACCCGTCACGTCGGCACCGGTAGCATCATCAGCCGAGACAGCGTCAATTGAAACAGGCCCAATCGAAACAGGTGTGGGCATGCCAAGCTCGCTTGCCGAGATTGTCGCGCTTGCCGAAACTAATGGCGAGATGTTGTTGGCAGCCCGAATCCGCAATCATGTAAAGCTGGTGTCGTTAAAACCGGGCAATTTACAAATTGGTCTTGTTGGTGCTGCGCCTGATCAACTGGCAGGCGATATCGCCCGATATCTTAGCCAATGGACAGGTCATCGCTGGCTTGTGTCACTGTCCGAATCAGGCGGCGCGCAAACCCTTGCCGAAGAACAGCGCGATGCTGATGAAAAGCTGCGCGACACCATCGCTAGCGAACCTTTGGTGGCACAGATTCTAGATATTTTTCCCGGTGCCAGCATTGATGAAATCAAAAATCCCGAAGCCACGGATGCGGCAGGAACGCTTGTCGATGATAATGGGCTTTTGGAAGCTGGACAAAATAATGACGATGATGAGGAGATGTCGGGATGATGCGCAATATGGCTGGCATGATGAAAAAAGTGCAAGAAATGCAAGGCCGGATGGAAAGCATGCAGGCCGATCTTGCCACCATGGAATTTACTGCAATGGTTGGTGGCGGTGCCGTTAGCGCAACGGTTAGCGGCGATGGCAAGCTGGTTCGGCTAAAGCTTGATCCGGCAGCTTTGGCACCTGATGATGTTGATATGTTGGAAGATATGATTTGTCTTGCCACGAATAACGCGCTTGATGAGGCGGCGGGTGAAAAGGCGCGTCTGCTGAAAGATATTACCGGCGGGCTGCCGCTCCCACCCGGAATGAATTTGCCGTTCTAAAATGCATAATTCGCTTGAAAATCTGATCCGCAGGCTTGGCCGCCTTCCGGGGCTTGGGCCAAGATCGGCGCGGCGCGCTGTTTTGTTTTTGCTGAAAAACCGCGACCGTCTAATGCTTCCACTTGCCGAAGAACTGCATAATGTTGCCAGCAATGTTCGTGCCTGTGTTGAATGTGGTAATCTTGATATCACCGATCATTGCAGCATCTGCGCCGATAGCCGCCGTGACCGCAGCCGGATTTGTGTTGTTGAGGATGTTGGCGATTTATGGGCGATGGAACGGGCGTCGGTTTATCGTGGGCTGTATCATGTTCTAGGCGGCACGCTTAGCGCGCTTGATGGGCGCGGGCCCGAAGATTTGCATATTGACCGGCTGGTTCGCCGTGCCGGACATGACGATACTGCCGAAATTATTCTGGCGTTATCAGCAACCGTTGATGGACAAACCACGGCGCATTATATCGGCGAAAAACTGGCAAATCTGCCGCTTGATATTACCCGATTGGCGCATGGTATGCCGGTTGGTGGCGAGCTGGATTATCTTGACGATGGCACGCTGGCACAGGCGTTGAAAGCGCGTGCCAAGCTGGAATTTTAGCCGGCATAATTAATTAACCCCCCAACCATGCCATATCGTCATGCCATTCATCACGCCATATCGCCAGATCGTTGCAGCCAAAATCGCGCTTAGCCTAGCAAATCGGTCTTTGGCGCGGCCGGTGTTGCCTCATCGGCATCCAGAACTTCGATTTCGTCAATTTTATTGCCGCGTGAAATAATCTTGCCAGTCGATGTCTGGATATCCGAAATATCTTTTTCGGCTTGGGAAAAATGCGTTGCCAATTTGGCAACACGATCTTCGAGACGATGCACATCCTTCATCATCAAATCGACCTGTGTCTGGATTAGGCCTGCCGCTTCATGCATGCGCGCATCACGCAAAATGGCTCTGACCGTATGCAGCAACAGCATCAGATTATCCGGCCCCGCCATATAGACACGCGCCTTGCGGCTGGCCTCGACCAGCTTTGGCAATTGAATATTGATTTCGGCATAAACCGATTCGGACGGTAAAAATAAAATGGCGCTTTCGGCGGTTTCACCCGGGATAATATATTTTTCGGCGATATCCTGAATATGTTTTTTCACATCATTTTCCAGCAACCGCTTTGCCGCGTCACGTTCGGCATCATTCGCCGCGCTGGTCAAACGGCGATAGGCCTCAAGCGGAAATTTGGAATCAATGGCGATTGGTCCGGGTGGATTGGGCAGGCGAAGCAAACAATCGACGCGCCGACCATTGCCAAGCGTTGCCTGAAAATCAAACGCATTTTCCGGAAGCGCATCACGCACCAGATTTTCCAACTGCACCTCGCCAAAACTGCCACGCGCCTGTTTGTTGGATAAAATATTTTGAAGCTGCGTTACCTGATTGGTTAATGCCGAAATGTGGGTGTTGGCCTCGGTGATGACCGCTAGCTTTTCAGCCATGCCGGTCAATGATTTGGTCGTTCGCTCATTCTGGTCACGAAGCGATTGCTCAAGCCGGTTGCCAAGGCGACCTTCGCTTTGCGCCATCTGTTCGGCAATTAGCCGCTGCAATTCATTAGATTGGCTTGCCATTTGGGCAAGCTGGCCGCGCAATTCGGCAAAATCTTGGCCATTTTCCGGCAGTTTCCCGCGTCGCAAAAATAGCACGCCAAGCCCAATCACGCCAAACAGGCCTGCAATCAAAATCAGTTCCATGCCAGTCATGTTCATCACCTGTAACGCCGTTTCAAAAATGGTCTGGCGTTTCCCCAGTGCCAAGTTTGACATGCTAGCAACTTGACTGCAACGACACCATCTTCTAATCCATGAAAACCGAAACTGACCAAACCCGGATGAAATGGTGCTGCACCAAACAGCATTGCCCGTTTCCTTTGGCCGAAGTCACATTTAGGAATTTTACTTATGCCAGCCACTGCCAAGCTTATCCCAATTATCAAAGTGCCAGATCCGATTTTACGCGAAACGGCAAAGCCGGTGACCGAAATCACCGATGGCATTCGCCAGCTTCTGGATGATATGGCGGCAACCATGTATGACGCGCCAGGCATTGGCCTTGCCGCACCGCAGGTCAATATTGGCCAGCGTGTCATTGTTATGGATTGTGGCAAGGATGATGCGCCCGAATTATTCAAAATGATTAATCCGGAAATTATTCGCGAATCAGACGCCCGCGCCATCTTGGAAGAAGGCTGTCTTTCTATTCCCGACCAAACGGCCGATGTTGAACGGCCAGCCGAAGTTGAAGTGCGCTATCTTGATGAGGCTGGTGAGATGCAGTCACTTGTTGCTAGTGGGCTGTTGGCGGCTTGTGTTCAGCATGAGATTGATCATTTGAATGGCGTGCTGTTCATCGATCATATTTCCCGCTTGAAACGTGATATGATTTTGCGGCGGGTCATGAAGGAAATGCGTCAAACGACATCGCGCAACTAACCGGAGGTCATGCATGACCGCCTCGCATTCAGACGATAAAATGGCAGACGCCAAAATGGCAGACGCCGAAATGGCCGATACGCCGCCGCAGAAAGGCGCAAAGCAGCGCATTGTCTTTATGGGCAGTCCGGCCTTTGCCATTCCGACGCTTGATCATCTTGTCAAAACGCATGAGGTTTGCGCTGTCTACAGCCAGCCTGCCAAAAAATCTGGCCGTGGCATGAAAACAACGCCGGTGCCTGTTGCCGCCTATGCTGATGCTGCGGGCTTGCCAGTTTTCACCCCCGAACATTTAAAATCTGCTGAAATTGAGGCGCAGCTTGCAAGCCATGATGCCGATTTATTCGTTGTGGTTGCCTATGGGCTGTTATTGCCAGCAACGATTTTGGCCATTCCGCGGTTTGGCTGTTTGAACGGCCACGCATCTTTATTGCCGCGGTGGCGGGGTGCCGCGCCGATCCAGCGTGCGATCCAAGCCGGCGACAGCGAAACCGGCATTTCGGCAATGATCATGGAAACCGGGCTTGATACCGGCCCCGTTGTTGGCGTTCGTCAAACAGCAATCAGCAAGCATGATAATGCCGCCAGCCTGCATGACCGGTTGGCCGATTTGACTGCGGCATGTCTTGGTGCGGTGATTGACGGTGCGCCAAATAGTTTGGCATCACCAACACCGCAAGCCGATGACGGCATTATCTATGCTGCCAAAATCAGCTCGGCCGAGGCGATGATTGATTGGCAGCAGCCTGCCGATGTTCTTGATTGTCACATCCGTGCTTTTGCACCCTATCCGGGCGCATGGTGTTTTGCGCCAAAAGGCCGATTACGCATTTTAGAGGCAAGCCCGATGGCGATGCCAGCAGTGCCAAAAACTGCAGCGCTAAAGACCGCGCCGGCTGGTAGCTTTCTTGGCAAGACTGCCGATGGCGCAATGATAATCGCTTGTGGGCAAGATGCGCTGAAAATCACAAAGGTACAACCGGCGGGAAAAACCAGCATGACGGCAAGTGATTTTCTGAACGGGACAGCGCTGGCGATTGGTGCGTTTTTGCATCCTGAAACCAGCCCAGAAACCAAATGACGCGGCGTATTCTAATCACCATTGAATATGATGGCGGCCCCTTTTCAGGATGGCAGCGTCAGGATAATGCCGATTCGGTTCAGGCCCGGATTGAAGATGCCGCCGCAGCTTTTTTATTGGCACCAGTTGCGGTTGCCGGCGCAGGGCGCACCGATTCGGGCGTTCATGCCACCGCGCAGGCAGCGCATCTTGACGTTCCCGATAAATTCACCGCCAACAGGGTGATGGAGGCGTTGAACGCCCATCTTGCCAGAATGCCGATCAGCATTCGACATGCGGTTGAGGTGCCAGCTGAATTTCATGCCCGATTCAGTGCCATTGGCAGGCGCTATTTATACCGGATTTTGCCGCGCCGCCAACCGCCAGCGCTTGATGCCGGACGGGTCTGGCATCACAAACACCCGCTTGATCCAATAGCGATGGCAAACGCTGCCAAACATTTGCTTGGGCGGCATGATTTCACCAGTTTTCGGGCAAGCCAATGTCAGGCTGAATCACCCTTGCGGACGCTTGCTCGTTTGGATGTTGAAAAGGTTGGTGATGAAATTCACATTCATGCCGAGGCGCGGTCATTCCTGCATCACCAAGTGCGTAATATCACCGGAACTTTGGCGCTTGTTGGCACTGGTAAATGGCACGCCGATGATGTGAAAACCGCGCTTGCTGCCTGTGACCGCAGTGCGGCTGGCCCAACCGCCCCGCCCGAGGGCTTGTATCTTGTTGGGGTTGATTATCCGCCGATGGCTGGCAGTCGCGACTGAAGCATATAAAGAAGGCTGACATCGATCATGAATGATAGGGCGATGAACCCTGCCGCTACCAAGCCGCCCTTGCCGACGATATCGCGGCCAATCCGCCACAACCAATAGCAGGTCCAAACGGCAACCGGCAAAATCGAAATCATCAGCGTTTGATCACCGGTCATCACGGTCAGGCTTTGAACAATGCCGCCAAGAAGCTGTTGCAGATTTTCGATCCATAAAAATGGCACGATAAACGGCAATAACTTATCTGGTCGGCCAAGCGCTTTTAATAACAGATTGATCAAAAGCACCAGCATGACAACGCCGATCAATTGCAAAAGCAGCGCCGCGAAAAACAGGTTTGGAGTCGCCTCAAGCCCCGGATAAATCGTGACCAAAAGCGTAAAGACAATCGATGCTGCAATTGCCTGCCAAACCCCCGCTGGCGATGTGTCATAACTGCCAATCGCTGGTTTTCGGCCAAGCATGACAAGCAATGTCACCCGAATCAGGGCGAACAGGCTTGATGGTGATAGATTGGGCAATGATGCCATTTAAGAGTCACCCTTAAAAAAACGAACCAGCATTTCATGATAGATTTTCGCAAGCTGGTCGATGTCAGCAGCGTCAACATGCTCATCGACCTGATGCATGGTTTGACCAACAAGGCCAAATTCGGCAACGGGACAGATATTTGTGATAAAGCGCGCATCCGATGTGCCGCCACTTGTTGACAGAACTGGCTTTTGCCCTGTGACCGATTCAATTGCTGTCTGCATTAATGCAGTAAAGCTGCCGACAGGCGTTACAAAGGGCTGTGCCGAGGCACGCCATGTCGCTGTCCATTCGCCGCCAACACGGTTGAAATGTTCTTCTAGCCAACCAATTAAATCATCTGAATTATGTTCGGTATTGAACCGGATATTGAACTTGGCCGATACGGATGCGGGAATGACATTGCCAGCTTCGTTGCCGGTATCGATGCTGGTCACATTCGCCGTTGACGGGTCAAAATAATCATTGCCGCCATCAAGCGCGGTGCCATTCACCGGTGCCAACATCGCAATCAAGCGGGTAATCGGATTATCGGCCAGATGCGGATAGGCAACATGGCCTTGCACCCCGTCAACGCGCAATTGGCAGGACAGGCTGCCGCGGCGGCCGTTCTTAATCACATCGCCAAGACGTGATGGATTGGTTGGCTCGCCAACAACGCACACATCTGGCACCTGACCATTTGCCTGTAACCATTCAACCATCTTAACCGTGCCGAAATCAGCATCGCCTTCTTCATCACCGGTGATGATAAAGCTGATTGATCCTGAATCACCGGCACCATCAAGGGCGGATACAGCGGCAACAAAAGCGGCGATGCCGCCTTTCATATCAGCCGTGCCACGGCCATATAATTTGCCATCGACAAGCGTGCCGCCAAAAGGGTCATGCTGCCATTGCGCGGCATCTCCAACCGGCACAACATCAGTATGACCAGCAAAGGCAAAATGAGGGCTGCCTTTCCCGCGGCGTGCAAACAGATTATCAATCCGCTTGTCCCCAGCGCCAAAAGGCAATCTTGTGCAGTCAAAACCAAGCCTGGTGAATTCATCCTGCAACAGATCAAGCGCCCCGCCCTCAATCGGTGTTACCGATGGGCAGCGCACAAGTCTTTGCGCAAGTTGAACCGCATAGGATGGCATGGTTTTAATCTCTCAAAAGATCATTTACAGATGTTTTTGCACGGGTCTTTTCGTCAACTTTTTTGATGATTACGGCGCAATATAGTGACGGGCCAGGTGACCCATCGGCCAATGGCTTGCCGGGAAGGCTGCCAGGCACAACAACTGAATAGGCTGGTACGCGGCCAATATGCACTTCGCCGGTTACCCGATCGACAATTTTGGTCGAAGCGCCAATAAACACACCCATCGACAAAACCGCACCGGTTTCAACAACCACACCTTCAACAACTTCTGAACGGGCACCGATAAAGCAATCATCCTCAATGATGACCGGTCCGGCCTGCAAAGGTTCCAAAACCCCGCCAATACCAGCCCCGCCTGACAGATGCACATTCTTGCCAATCTGCGCGCATGATCCAACCGTTGCCCATGTATCAACCATTGTTCCGCTGCCAACATAGGCACCAAGATTCACAAAGCTTGGCATCAAGACGGCATTTGGCGCAATAAAGGCCGAATGGCGAACAATACAGCCCGGCACGGCGCGGAAACCGGCTTCGCGGAAACGCGCTTCATCCCAGCCGCTAAATTTTGGTGGCACCTTGTCCCACCACACAGACTCGCCCGCACCCTTATAGATGGTTCCACTTGGGATGGTTTGCATATCATTCAGACGAAATGATAAAAGCACCGCTTTTTTCAGCCATTGATTCACCGTCCATTGATGATCGCCAGCCGGTTCTGCGACACGCGCTGTTCCCGAGTCAAGCAAAGCAAGCGCAGCTGCAACAGCGTCACGAACCGCCCCTGTGGTCGCGGCATTTACCGCATCACGATTGTCCCATGCGGCGTTGATTTCGGTTTCAAGTTGCGCCAAATCCATGCTTTTTCTCCTTAAATTTGACAGGCCAATTGCCCGCCCCTGTCGTTATAGCGTTTACCGGCCCATGCGTCCATGATGCCGTCACGTCAGTCTTTTGATTGATCACCCAGCAAGGGCAAGCGAGCGCAAAAACCCCTTTAGGTCATCGGCTTTAAAATGCACATAAGCTTCATCCGAGCCGCGATTAGCCCATTCAATATCACTTGCCAGCCAAACCGTACGCATGCCAAGCGCGGCTGCGGGCTGCAGATTGGCGGCCATATCTTCGATCATGACCGCACCATTCGGGTCAATGCCGGTCTGTTTTAAAAAACAATCAAAGGCATATTGATCTGGCTTGGGAATATAATCGGCGGCAACAATATCAAAAATCTGATCAAAATGATGACGAACACCATAGGCCGATAAAATATTTTCCGCATGCGGAACGGTGCCGTTGGTAAAAATATGTTTCCGCCCGGGCAACGCGGTTAACATGGAATCAAGCTCTTGGTCATGGTCAAGATCACTAACATCAATATCATGGACATAATCGAGATAGACTTTGGGCTGGATATTTTCTTCGCTCATCATGCCGCGCATGGTGGTTCCATAGCGGTGAAACAAATCCTTTTGAATCACCCGCGCATCATCATCAGCAACATTATAATGCGCCGCAACAAATTCGGTAATCCGAACCGATACGCGGCGAAACAGATTTGTTTTGGCCGGATAGATGGTGTTATCGAGATCGAAAATCCAGTCACCGATCGATTGGGTTGGAAAAGCAGCGGTCATAATGGTTATCATTCTTCCTAATCAAAAATACATTAATCGGCGGTGATCATGGTTCCCATACCATGTTCGGTGAATAATTCTACAAGAAGCGCATGCGGTGCGCGGCCATCCATGATTACCGCGCCTTCAGCACCGCCTTGAACAGCATCAATACAGGTTTTAACTTTTGGAATCATGCCGCCAGAAACCGTACCATCATGGATCAAGGCTTCGGCTTGGCTAATCGTTAGGCTGCTAATCAATTTGCCGTTCTTGTCCAAAACCCCTGATACATCGGTAAGCATTAACATGCGCGTTGCATTCAAGGCTGCGGCAATGGCACCCGCTGCGGTATCGGCATTGATATTATAGGTCTTGCCATCTTCGCCACTGCCAACCGGTGCAACAACGGGAATCAAATGATGCTGCATCAGCGCATTTAACACAGTCACATCAACATGTGATGGCTCGCCAACAAAGCCAAGATCAACCGCTTGCTGAATCGCACTGTCGCTGGCTTTTGCCACTGCCATCAATTTCCGGGCGGTAAGCAGCCCACCATCCTTGCCAGACACGCCAACAGCGCGTCCTCCGGCACCAGCAATCGCGGCGACAAGCGCCTTGTTAATGCCGCCGGCAAGAACCATTTCAACAACCGAAATCGTGGCTTCATCGGTGACGCGCAGACCATCAATAAAGCTTGATTCGATTTGCAATTTTTTCAGCATATCGCCAATTTGTGGCCCGCCGCCATGAACCACAACCGGCCTTGCGCCAACCTGATCCAGTAAAGCGATATCGGCGGCAAACGCATTCACATAATCAGCCTTGCCCATCGCATGGCCGCCAAATTTAACAAGGATGGTTTTGCCAGAATAGCGGCGCATAAACGGAAGTGCCTCGATAAGCATTCCGGTTTTCGCCAGCAGATCAACCTGCATCTGGTCAGCTGAATTTTCCATCTTCATCGCCTTTACAGCAAGGGCCATATCAGGCCGGATTTTTCGAAAAAAGAGCGCTGATGCCAATGGCCTTGCGCCTATTTACTGCGCTGATTATCGGCAATCCGGCCAAGAGCGCAATAGCTTGGCGAAATTTAATTCGGTTTTGGGTGTTAAATTGCGTTTCCCGCTTTAGGGGGCAGTTCGATCGGCCTTTGGCAGAGCAAATCCCGACAAATGCGCCCGTAATGCCTCAATGCCGGTTCCATCTTCAGATGAGGTGATGAATAATTCGGGATAGGCGGCAACATATTTACTGATTTTTGCTTTGGTTTCCTTGCATATTTTCGCCAGGGATTCAGCCTTTTGTTTATCGGCTTTGGTTATCACCACCGCCCATGACACCGCCGTTTCATCAAGAAGCGCCATGATATCATGATCGGCTGGGCCAACACCGCGCCGACTATCAATCAGCAAAAATACCCGCTGCAAGGACGGGCGACCGGCAAGATATTTGCGGGTGAGATTGGTCCAGGCTTTGATGTCGGTTTTTGGGGCGGAGGCATAGCCATAGCCGGGCAAATCAACCAATTGCAGACGATCGGCAAGATTGAAAAAAATCAATTGCCGTGTCCGGCCCGGCGTTTGCGATGTCCGCGCCAGCATTCGCCGTCCGGTCAATCCATTCACCAGTGAGGATTTGCCAACATTCGATCGGCCAGCAAAGCAGATTTCCGGCAAGGTAACCGGCGGCAATGCCTTCATATTATTGGCGGCAGCGATAAAATCACACTGGCCGGCAAAAAGCAGCCGACCAGCCTCATTTGTGATGGCTAGCCGCTCTTCGCCACTTGTTTCATGATGTACCATTGCTGCGCCATTGAAAGAAGGTTGTTCCATGTCCAGTAAATTACCAAACCGGCTGGGAAAGTGGCTAGCAGGAAAGTAAAAAACACCGGCATCCACTGGAATACTTTAGCCTGGATTGGATCAGGCGGCGTCGGATTCAAGCGCATTTGCAAAAACATGGAAATACCCATGAAAATTGGCCATAAGCCTAATTGTAAGAATGGCGGTAGAAAATCGACGGAGAAGGGTAATAAGCCAAAGATATTGAAAATCGATGTCGGGTCGGGTGCTGACAAATCGGCGATCCAGCCAAAGAAAGGCGCATGTCGCATTTCGATGGTGACAAACAACACCTTATAAAGCGCGAAAAACACCGGAATCTGCAAAAGCACCGGCAAACAACCTGCGGCTGGATTGACCTTTTCCGCCTTATAAAGTGCCATCATTTCTTGGTTCAGCTTCATCCGGTCATCACCAAACCGCTCGCGAAGCGATTGCAGCTTTGGTGTTAGAATCCGCATCTTTGCCATCGAACGATAGGACTTATTGGCAAGTGGGAAAAAGGCAAGCTTTACAACAACGGTAAAGGCCAATGTCGCTACACCAAAATTACCAAACAAATTGAACAGCCAGTCAATGGCATAGAAAAACGGCTTGGTAAGGAAATAGAACCAGCCAAAATCAATCGCCAGATCGAAATTGGGAATGCCCAATTCTTCTTCGTAATAATCCAGCAAAGCCACTTTCTTGGCGCCGGCAAAAAGCCGTCCTTGCGTGCTTACGGCCGAACCAGCGGCCAAGGTCAAACCAACATTATCGATATAATCGACTTGATAGCGGTCGGTCTTGCCCGGCAATGATTGAAAGCTGTAGGTGAATTTTTCCTGCTGCGATGGCAATAATGCGGCAAGCCAGTATTTATCGGTGATACCGATCCAGCCACCCGCAGCCTCTGGTGCGACTTTCATGCCGCCGACAGGGGCGTCTCTCAAATCCGAATAATCTTCTTCTTTCAGGGTTGCGTCAAAAACGCCAAGTGCACCCTCATGCAGAATGTAAATTCCGCTTGTTGGCGGCGTTCCTTGACGGCGTACCAAACCAAAAGGATACATGGTGATTGCTGTGTCAAGGCTGCTGACAACCGAATCATCATAAGTGATCAGATAATCATTATTGATTGAAATCTTACGAGTGAAAACCAGACCTCGGCCATTGTCCCAGCGCAAGGTTACCGGACTTGATGGTGATAACAGATCACGATCAGCCGCCCATAGAGTTTGCGCTGATGGCATTGGCTGGTCTGCATCTGAACTCGCCCATCCAAATTCGGCAAAAAAGGGTGCTTGTGAACTGGTCTTTTTCAAAAAGTGAATATTTTCTGATTTGGCATCTAAAGTTTCGCGATAGCCAGTCAGAACAATATCATCGATCCGCGCGCCCTGAAGCGAGAACGAGCCTTGAACTAATGGCGCGTCAATGGTGATGCGTTTGGCAGTGTCGGCGGTTGCGACACCCTGTTCTGCCACGCCTGGCGTCACATTGATTGCCTCAACGGAACTGGCGATTGCTGGTGTGCCATCGACAGTTTGTGTCTTCGCAATTGCCGCCTGCTGTTCCACAATCAGGGCTTGTTGCGCCTGTTCTTTTTCCAGTTCGGGCTGAATGACCAATATCTGCCAGCCAAACAAAACAGCCATTGACAGCGCAACGGCCAGAATCAGATTACGATTTTCGGGAGTCATTCACCTAACCTTTGGTTTTTGGCATTAATATTTTCTAAGGCTTTCGGCCTGTTCAAGAATGGTGGCACTGGATCAACCCTTGGTTCGGCCCAAGGGTGACAACGCAAAATACGTTTTAGCGCATAGTAGGATCCATGCAAGGGTCCATGCGTGATTACCGCATCTTTCGCATATTGTGAGCATGTTGGCAAATGCCGACAATTTGCTCCCAAAAGCGGTGAGATAAACAAACGATAAAGGGCAATCAGCCCAAGAAGCAAACTCGCCGCCGCTTTTCGCGCAAAACCGCCAAACTGGTTCATGATCGGTCCTGTGATCGGCTGTCTGCCATAGGCTTGATGTTTGGCTTGGCGTCTGGTTTGATATTTGGGTTTGTGCCGTTGGCGATGGTGCGATGAAGATAGCGGATTGCTTTTTGCAACCCTTTGGCCATGTCCTGCCAATTCGCCGTTGCGGTGTCGTGACGGGCAATCAACACATAATCAAAGCCATTTTTTGCCAATGGCGACAGATGATCTCGCGCCAAAGCGCGCATACGCCGCCGTGCCCGATTACGCGTGACGGCATTGCCAGTTTTTTTGGTAGCGGTGAGACCAATCCGCCAATCATCCGAATCGCGGGTGACGGCTTGGATCACAAGACCTCTGGCAAGGGCTTTTTCGCCCTTGGACCGCGCCGCAAGAAATCCGGCGCGCGACGGTATGGTTTTCATGTCAGACACCAAACACCGGTATCCTTGTGAATATAGTTACGCTGAGAGGCGCGCACGACCTTTTGCACGACGAGCCTGAATGACCCGACGACCACCAACTGTGGCCATGCGTGAACGAAAACCGTGACGGCGCTTGCGAACCAATACGCTAGGCTGATAGGTGCGTTTCATCTGAACGCTCCTTTTTGACTGTGAATCAAGAAAATTACTGAGTGCGGGGTATAGGCCGCATGGCCGCATCTGTCAATGATATTTGCGTCAGGCCAGAGATGATTCTGACGCGTTATTTTGTAATTTATCAGCAAAATCGCCGCGCCCAATTGCCTTGATACCCCATAATACCGGTTTTTGACATGTTTTGCATGGATTTTGGTGTCATTTGAATGTGAAAAAAACAGCAATTTTGATGAAATTTGGCCAGAATCACTAATGAGTTTAAACTTCATAACGACATTGAAATTTACAACATGAAAACAGCCCTATGGCACCAGCCAGATAAACTCCATCCATAAAAAGGTATTTTCGCTTTGGCGCTGACTCACCGCAAACCACACATTTATATGTTTTTCATTTTTGTGGGTTCAATCGTTATTGTTCTGATTTCGCTTTTGTTCCTGTAGATGAGTCGAAGTCAGGTAATCCGCCACCAATGGAATGATCTTTTAGCTGATTTCATCAAACTCAGTAAATCGGGCAACGCTGTCGATGATCCGGCGCGGTTTTCACGTTTGGCAAATTATGACCTTATTGCACTTCGGATTGTCGATAATACATTGATGGCAAGCACAGCGACCCAGCTGTTTGACCCTAGCGATGCTGATCACCAATCATATCAATTTATCGAAACCCCCGATCCGGTTCCCTATCTGTTTCTTCACCAAAATACCGGCTTTTCACAATTCACCGCGACAATGAAAATGCTTATCGCTGACCATGACGCCCCGATTGAATTGATTGGCGTCATTGATAACCAGATTGTCGGGCTTACCATTAGTCAGGCCGTAATTTATCACAATACCCTTCGCAATGGGCCGGTCATCATAATCGTCACCTTTTTTGCCAGCCTTCCTGCCTGCTTTCTGGTTTTGTGGCTATATTTGCGGTTTCAGCGGCGCCCTTTGCGCGAATTATTAAAAATTCTAAAGCTGATTTCGGATGACCCAACCATTATCCAGCCCATTCCGAAAAGCCTTGAATCCTTTGGTGAATTGCAAACCGTTGCGCAAGCGATTGAAACATTGCAACGCAATATGGTGCGCGAGCTAACCCAGCGTGAACGGCCTGCCGATATTGGCGAGGCTGTTGCCAAAATCAATCATGACATTCGCAATGTGTTAAGCTCGGCAACGCTTGTTAGTGACGCCTTGCTATCCTCTAAAGACGAAAATGTCCGCAAATCAGCGCCGCTGGTTTTGCGTTCACTGGAACAGGCTGTCGATCTATGCCAATCGATGCTTGATTATCTTGCCCAGACCCCAGACCCGATCCCCAGTGATTTTGAACTGCCCGAGCTGCTTGCCGAGATTCAGGCAGCGTCATTGCTAAAGCTGCGCTATCAGGGGACAAAACTCATGCATGCTGATCGCAATATGATGTCACGAATCTTGTTGAATCTGGCGCGCAATGCGGGAACAGCAGGTGCCACTGCGATGTGGGTCGAGGTCTGGCAGGTTGGCCATCTAGCGATTATGGATATAAGCGATAATGGAAGCGGCATTCCGCGATCTGCCTGGCCAAATCTATTCTCGCCCTTCAAAAGCAAACAAGGCAGCGGCGGCGGGCTTGGGCTTGCTATTTCACGCGATCTGACTCTGGCACAAAATGGCATGCTTCTGCTTAGCCGGTCGGGCAGCGCAGGCTCGGAATTCCGCATTCAATTTCCCTTGCGCGTTTTCCTGACCTTGTCCACCGCAATTGAGTCCGAGTGGCAAGATATTGCCGCGCCGCAAAGTTTGTAAAAATGCCCTTGGCGCAACAATATTTGGCGCAATAATTTTTGACGCGGTAATCTTTGCCCAAGAATGATTGAACCAACCACTGGTTCGCCCGGCACCCTTTGGTTTAGCGTTGGCCAATGATCGGGGTTGATGGCTGCGGTTCAAGATCCCACGGAAAGAAAATCCAAGTATCCTGAGAAACTTCGGTAACAAATGTATCGACAAGCGGCCGCCCAGCCGGTTTTGCATATACGGTTGCCAGATGCGCCTTTGGCATCATTAGCTTTAGCGCCTTGGCGGTTTCACCCGTATCGACAAGATCATCAACAATCAACCAGCCGCTGCCATCACCAGCCAAGGGTGATGGTTTAAGAACATCAAGTTTGCCGCGTTCACTTCCAGCATATGATGAAATACAGGCTGTATCAATCAGCCGAATTTCCAATTCACGCGCAACAATCGCTGCTGGCACAAGTCCACCACGCGTGACCGCAATCAATCCCTCAAACGGGCCAAGCTCGAGCAGGCGCCAGGCCAGAGCCTTTGAGGTGCGATGTAATTCTTCCCATGAAACGGGAAATGATTTGATACGCTGGTCTGTCATGCTTTTCACCCTTGAACAAAGACAAAGCCTCGACGGCCAAGTTATTGGCGCTATCATATCGGTTTGCCGTAAAAGCTGTAAAGCCAAAGCACATACCTGATGCAGTATTTTTTCATAGCCAATTCAGATGATGAAAAAAGACCAATTAGAATGACCAATAAAAAAGTCGGTAAAGTCGGGTGAATATTCACTTGCAAGCGCTTCAGGCTTGACCTATGTTGCGCGACATCGGTTGTTACTCATCGCCAAAGCCGCAGGGCAATCTGGTAATTAACCAAAAGGCAAAGACGCGCTCGTAGCTCAGCTGGATAGAGCACTAGACTACGAATCTAGGGGTCGGGAGTTCGAATCTTCCCGAGCGCGCCATTTCCTCCCAATATATTCAGATAGTTACCAGATTAGGGTATCAGTCTGTTCTCAGAGAACTTCAGTTTTGACACAGATTTGACACAGTAAAAGGTCAAATCAATGGGTTGTGTGCGTAAAAGAGGTAAGTCTTGGAATGCTCAAGTGAGGATTGCTGGATGGAGAAGTTTCACCAAATCATTCAAGTCAAAATCAGATGCAGTTTGCTGGGTTCAACAAACAGAACATCAACTCAAGAATACTTCCCTTCCTTTGGTAGATGTTGGTGATACTACCTTAAGAGAACTTCTGCAGACTTATGCCAAGGAAGTGTCCTCACATTTGAAAGGTTCAGAAATAGAAACATACAAACTGAACCTTTATTCCAAACATCCGATTGCAGAGAACAAACTCGTCAATCATACTCAGAGACATTTTGAACATCTTCGAGATGAGAGATTGAAACAGGTGAAGTCGGGAACAGTTCATGCCGACTTGATGATGTTTAGAAGAGTATTCAAAACTGCAATACACAAATGGGGATATGGACTACCCAAAAACCCTGTTGAATATCTTCAACTGCCATCACCACACAAGTCTCGTAAACGCAGATTGATGCCTAGTGAGAAAGAACGCCTTCTCACCGCTGCATCATCACAACGCAACATCTTCATCGCACCTATTATTGAATTTGCAATTGAAACAGGGATGCGCCGTTCTGAGATATTAAAACTCAGATGGTGTGATGTTGATTTGGAAAATGGGTTTGCATCTCTTTATGACACCAAGAATGGTGAAGATAGACGAGTGCCTCTAACTAGAAGGTGCATAGAAGTCCTAAAGACGGTGCCGCAGACGCGTGAACAAGTGTTTCCTGTCTCTGCCACTTGTCTGCGTCTTGCATGGAACAGATCACGCAAGAAAGCAGGTATCACTGATTTACGATTTCATGACTTGAGACATGAAGCGGTATCACGGTTTTTTGAGATGGGAATGTCAGTTCCAGAAGTTGCACTCATATCTGGACATAAGGATGTGCGGCAGTTGTTTAGATACACTCACCTCAATCCAGAAAATGTGTTTAAGAAATATGCGGCGTTCTAGAACAGTCCAGAGACATAGTGATAAATGCCATACACGATGACACAAATCACCACGAGTATGATGAAGAGTGTTTGCAGGAAGTCATGCACTAGCGCTTTGACTAGTTGTTTCGTTTTAACTGAACCAAGAGCGAGGTAGCAAATAACTAATGACACTGGAAAAGAAAACCAAAAGACAGTTGAGACAATCCAGAACTTGATGAACCCCATATCCTTGAATGGATTTTCATCGGCATTTTTTGCTATCTGGTTTTTCGTATTCATTAAGGAGTCTCTATTGCATTTATCAATTAGGAAACTGTTGCCAGTTTTGAGGGGTGTATCATGATGCTGTCATAAACTGCAAAGTGCCCCTCTGTTTCCT
>ENA-OQVM01001531-OQVM01001531.1-marine-metagenome-genome-assembly--contig:-NODE-1531-length-30299-cov-17.404275_pt1 | contig 30299 bp, 23 predicted proteins | sample MGYA00237776_ERZ505498 | MGnify/ENA primary metagenome ERZ505498 (study PRJEB26159, sample SAMN06265151) | marine metagenome | isolation source: Helgoland LTER site | place: Germany:Helgoland, sampling...
TTGGTCGCTGGTTCGAACCCAGCACGACCCACCATTAAACAAGGCCGCTTCATTTTATGAAGTGGCCTTTTTTAATGCCTGTTTTTAATATCCAGTTTATATTATTGGGTTCAGGTGCTCATCTTGAATGTCTGGGTTGAATATTAGCTTTTCATTGTTTCTGGCCAAAATATGAGATATTAAAATGGATATAATTTACATTGCTGATAGTTAATCTTACCGTCAGATCCGTACTGAAGGGCTTTGAGGTATGAATCAGCCCTTTTGCAGCATTGTGTATTCGTTAGTTGTTTTATTGACAAACTAAACGTATCTGTATAAAGTATGCTCAAATCCTAACGATTATTCTTAGGTTGGAAGGTCATTGTAAGTGAATTGCTTGATTAAACCGTTAATTGAGCCACATTTATATTGATACCCAAGATTGGCCCCCCCTTATCCAATTGATACATTAATTCCTGGAAGCTCGTTGTTAACCGTTCTGCGGTCACGGCTTCAAAAATGATAAAAATCAAAGCAGCTTTTTTCAAGGCAGCTATAAATCTCTCTGTCCTTCTATGTGCGTTTACTGCGCATAATTCTAGTGCGGAAGTTGTTCCTTCTACTTGGGTTTCAACCACTATACTGATGCAGGAATACAATACGATTGTATTGAATAACCTGACTCCTAGTACTTCTGAAGTCAAAGGCTCTCTTTATGTTGGCGGCATTATTGCGGCCGGTAATGCTCTTTCCGTTAATTCATCTTTAATGCCTAATGGTTCGCTGGGTGGATCTTTTGTTGTCGGCGGAATTATTGCTGCGCCCATACAGTTACACTCGGGCGATGTGTTGGTTGGTGGTATTGTAAATACAAGTTTCAATAACTCTGGTGGTGGTGATATCACTGTGGGTGACACAGTTACAGGTGCAATTACCAATACCAATGGCGGAGATATCACTATTGGTGGTAATGCAACTGGCGTCATTAATAATGTAGGTGGCGGTAATATTACGGTCAGCGGTAATATTAATAATATACTCAATAATGAAAATGGTGGTGACATCACCGTTGGTGGTGCACTCGTTTATGCCTACAATAATGATGGTGGCGGTACAGTAACGGTTGGGGGTTATCATAATGGTGGCGTTAGCAGCCCTGTTTCTTTACCCGAAGTTTCTCTAGGGATTAATGTTCAAGATATCCGCACACGATTTGAAATTCTATCAACTGAATTATCCACGTTGTCGACTAACGGTATCATTGAAGCGGGTAATCTTTTAACCCCCGATAATGAAAGCGGCATTACGCTCACCCCACCGGGTGAAACAGCAGCCCCTAATGAAATTCTTGTTTTCAATGTTGATGCCAGCTTTTTTGATGGCGATGTACCGACCTTCTCTAATAGTGACATTACTACGGTAGTGAATGTGGCTGGTGCCAACTTTACGATTAAAGATTTTGATTTTGGTGATGAATTTGAAAATGTGGTTTTCAATTTTTATGAAGCAGTAACGCTCGATATTGATAGTGTTTTTGGTGCCTCTATTCTTGCGCCATTTGCGGACACAGAGAACACCAGTGAAATTAAAGGCTCGTTGGTGACTAACAATTACATCAACTCGGGTATTGTTTCTCCGCCTGTTTTTGAGGGTGATTTAACGCCTTGGGAGCCTGAGCCTCCTGTTACTGTGCCAGTGCCTGCTTCGGCATGGTTATTCTTCAGTGCGCTTGTTGGTATGGCTATATTCCGAAGAGGTCAGAGTTATAGCTAACGCTATCTCTTTCTTCTTTACGTGTTTATTGTTTGATATTTAGAGCAACACATTAACTTCCTGTCTGAGTAAGTTAATGTGGCAGTCTGGTTAGCCGCTCTGGCTAACTACATCCGATTTATTCCCTTTTAGCAATATGCTATTCTTTGTCTTTCTAATGTTCTACCTTCTATTTATAGCTTTAGTACGTTGGCCTTATTCTAGGTTCTTAGTTCTTAGTTCTTAGTTCTAGGTTCTAGGTTCTAGGTTCTAGGTTTTCGGTTCTAGGTTCTAGCTTATGGCGTATCAGCGGGTAGGTATTAATATTCAGTGTCGTTATTAGACGCGTTTTCTTTAAGTGCTATTGAGATTAAAAAATCGTGAGTAATCATTCTTCTGCTTCATCTTCTGTTTCAGTTAATGCCGTTAAAATAGGTTGGGTATTACGCGACATGATGCAATCGACAGGTGTTTGGACCTTTGATGCAAATCATCTTTCACGATTAGTTGGGCAGGCAGTTAAGGTTGGTTTTTCCAGTCTTGAAATTGGCGGTGGTCAAAGTTACCAAATTGCCTTAGAGAGCGGAGCCAACCCTTATCAAATTCTTCGCAATGCAAAAGCAGCTGTTGATAACACAGGTGCTTGTTTGCCATTGCAGGTACTATTACGTGGCGCTAATCAGCTTGGTTTTCAGCATTATGATGTCGATATACAAAAAAAGAATATTGATTTATTAATTGATGCAGCGGGTGATGCTGATAAAAGTAAGACGCTGATTATTCGTAATTTTGATGCGCTGAATGATGCCGAGAATTTACGGGTATCGATTACCTATATGGTAGAGCGAAATTTAAGAGCGATTAAATTGAATGCCGACGCACTGTCTCAGCAGTTGCCTGCGGTTGAAAAACAAGTGCACATACAAGCTGCGTTATCCTATGTTCAGCCAGCCAGTGATCATCCTGAGGCCTGCTACAGTAAGCAATATTATGTGAGCTACGCCGAAAAATTAATTGCGATAGCCAAACAAGCAGGTGGTCAGTTAGATTCTTTCTGCATTAAAGATATGAGTGGCCAATTAACGCCGGCCTTAGCGGCTAGTTTGGTGCCGGCATTAAAGGCGTTGGGTTTGCCAGTGTATCTTCATTGCCACAGTACGGATGAAGCGAAATCATTGGGTGCGCAAACTATTGCCATTCAACATGGTATTGATGGTGTTGAAGTGGCGGTAGATCCTTTAGCGGGTGGCGCTTCTCATAATGATATTGAAAATATCTGCTATTTAGATGGCGTTATTGAGACTAACTCAGCCGCTATTGTTGAACTTAAAAAAACCTTGGCCAAGATTTTTGGTGAGCGTGCGCGCTTGCGTAAAGATACCGCTATTGCATTGGCGACACTCAAAAAATTAGTTAGCTTGGGTATACCCGGTGGCGCAATTCCTTTTATCGTTAAAGATTTGCAAACTAATGTGTGTGGCATGTTTGGCGTAGAGTTGGATGAAGCCTTAGTTTTATTTGAAGAAGAGTTATTAAGTATTCAGTTGCGTTTGGGTTTTGTTCCGTTAGTAACGCCCACCGCCGATATTATTGCCAAGCAAACCATTAAGAGCTTAGGGAATCGTCAGCGGTCGCCGGCTTATCAATTAGTTGATCCCCGGTTTTGTCGCTTAGTGCTGGGACATTATGGACAAGTGATTAATCATGCAACGGGTAAGGTGGTTGAAGTTGATGCTAGTCTCGTTAGCGAAATTAATAACTATTGTGCAGCGGTTGAAATAGACAGTGATGGTTTACGCAGTAAAGCCGGTCGTGTGTACCCTAATCCTGAAGTGCTTTCTGAGCATCCTGCATCGCTAAGAATTGATCATGATGAAGACGGTGTGGCGGAATATATTGCCGATTTATTTACTCGTTATCCGCATTCTTGTGAAAACTTTGGCACACGTGATGAATGCATCATGATGCATATTATGCGCCCGGCTGGTAAGACGGATCGCCTGTTAACGCAGAATATTTTACGTCCTACCGAAGCGCGTTTACGACTTATTTTGGATCAAACCCTTCATTTGTTACCGGGCAAAGATATTCCGGAATCACGTGAGCAGTTAGCCGATGAGACGACGGATAATTTATTGTTAGATGCCTTGGGTGACTATGATGGCATTGTGTCGAGTATTCAAAGCTTAGTATTAAAGGGTGATCAAGAAACCATTCGCGTGCGACTTGATGAACGCATGCAAGAAGTGATTGATCCTATTTGCGCAGTGAATGCTGAAGCTAAAAATAATCGTTATTATATTGAGCGTCGTTTTGTTGCGTTATTTGCCGCAGCGGTGTTTTGGGATTTGCAGCGTGTGTGTCGACGTACTGGAGCAGATTCGAGAGATAATACGGATGAAATGACGGCGAGAAAGTTAGATAGGATTATTTCGTCAACATTGAGAAAGCGTCAACGTGAGGGACGAGGACCAGCGCAGCGCTATTTATCATAGCCGCTGCACTGGGTCATCGAATTTTTACTTAAGCATTAAGCAGCAGAATCTAACTCAACAATGACTTTTGCATTGTCTAGCATGCGGTTAGAGAAGCCCCATTCGTTATCGTACCAGCCTAATACTTTCACGCAGTTACCAATCACTTTAGTTTGCGAGCTATCAAAAATACATGATGCTGGGTTGTGATTGAAATCTGAAGACACTAACGGTAAATTATTGACGTCAAGAATATCGCTTAACTCACCTTCAGCCGCTGCCGTTAAAATGGCATTCACTTCTTCTACTGAAGTCGCTTTTGTTGATTGAAAAGTAAAGTCAACTAATGAAGTATTGATAACCGGTACTCGAACAGCTAAGCCGTCTAGCTTACCTTGCAATGAAGGAATAACTTGACCAATAGCGCTAGCGGCACCGGTTTTCGTTGGAATCATTGAGTGAGTCGCTGAACGTGCGCGGCGTAAATCCGTGTGGTAAACATCCGTCAATACTTGGTCGTTAGTGTAAGAGTGAATCGTATTCGCTAAACCCGACTCAATACCGACGGTATTGTTTAATGCAAACGCTAAAGGCGCAAGACAGTTAGTTGTGCACGAAGCGTTAGAGATGATTTTATCATCAGCAGTAAGGATTGAATGGTTAACACCATAAACCACCATTGCATCTAGGTCAGTGCCTGGTGCAGAAATTAGAACACGCTTTGCGCCGGCTTCAAGATGTTTGCCTGCAGAATCACGTGAAGTAAATAAGCCAGTGCATTCCATGACTAAATCAACATTCATTTCAGCCCAAGGAAGTGCTTTAGGATCACGCTCGGCGATAACGCGAATAGCGTCGCCATTAACCACAATATCTTGACCGCTAACTTCAACACTACCAGCGAATTGGCCGTGAGCAGTATCGTATTTTAATAAATGTGCGTTGATATCGACTGAGCCAAGATCATTAATGGCAACAATTGTGTAAGGCAGTGAATGGCCTTGTGCTTTTCTTTCGTAGTAGGCTCTAAGGACGTTTCTGCCGATTCGGCCGAAACCGTTAATAGCGATGCGGTACATGGGATCTCCTGCTGAGATATTAGCGTTATTTTTTTGGAGTGGCTCGCTGAGTGCGAACCATCAAATCTGGGCGATCAGGGTAATAAAATTACATGTAATGTGCAATATCTGGGGATTAAAAACAGCTTAATGTAATTTTATTACATAAGAGCGTATGTTTTTTATACGAAAAGAAAAGCTTCATGCCTTGAATTGGTGCTTAAAGTCCCGGTTTTTTGGTTTCGGCAACAGACGCCTTAACACGGAGAAGGTGGTCGGCGAATGCACCCCCCATTTTGAGTGCTACACCTGATACCAGTATATCAATAAGAGAAAGTTGAGCTATCCGAGAGGTCATGGGCGTGTACATATCGGTGTCTTCGTCGTTGCCTACCGGTAATACGGTATCGCAATGTTTGGCGAGCGGTGAGTCAAGGCTAGTGATACCAATAATGTTAGCTTCGGTGGCTGAAACAATGTTGGCCGCCTCGATAACGGAGTGTGTACGACCTGTGTAGGAGATAAACACGGCGACATCGTGTTGGGTTAAGCCGGTAGCGACAATGCGCTGGTTGAGTACATCGACATGGGCAATGGCGGGTTTCTTAAAGCGTAGAAATTTGTGCTGAGCATCTAATGCAACCGAGCCTGATGCGCCATGGCCAAAAAAGTAGATGGCTTTAGCATTGGTCAGTATTGATATCGCTGAGGCTAAAGTGGCGGTATCACAGGCTTCTTGAGCCATGGTTAAGCTGGCATGAGTCGAGTCAAAGACTTTGCTTATAATTTCGCTAACGCTGTCATTAAAGTCGATGTTTCTAGCGACTTTTCCTTGCGTGCTAGATAGCTCACCCGATAATTTAACTTTGAAATCAGGGTAGCCTTTGCAGCCTAAGGAGCGACATAGACGGTTAACGCTAGGTTCGCTGACACTGGCACGTCTTGCTAGCTCTGCAATAGGTAAGCTCAAAGCCGCTTGAGGATCAGCAAGAATAGTATCAGCCACTTGCTGGGCTGTTTTGCTGAGAGTATCGCGGTTATTTAATTGCTGTAGCAAACCCATACGAAAATACGCCGGTGTTGAATTGATGCAGGCATCCTAGCTCAGGCATGGAAATTTGTCGAGAATCGTCACGTTTAACGCTTCGGAGGGTTGTTAGATGAGATGATGCTTTTTTATGTATTTTTTTAGGATTGGCGTTATCTTTTTAATGATCTAGCTGAGATAATGACTAAAAACACTTGTTAGATTTCTTTTGATATCTGTTTATACATACTTACCACCGCTCATGCCTGCTAATACACTTGATTTTTTAGGAATGCGAATCATTGAATAAGCGTCATTACACATTAATCGTTATAGCTCTTTTGCTAGCAGCGGTCATGGCTGTGGCACTCGTCATGTATTTTATGCCGAGTAGTAAAATAATAGACACAGGCTTGTCGATAGTTCCGCAGGCTGAGAATGTTGACGCTAATATTCAAGCGTCATCAAATGTTGCAGCGACAAAATCAATCATTGAGCAGGCACACTTTGTTGGAAGTGAAACGTGTACGAGTTGTCACCAAGCACAGCATCAAGGATGGCAGCAATCCCACCATAGTCAGGCGTTTGCGCCGGCAAATGCTGATTCGGTGGTAGGTGATTTTTCGACGGTATCGGTAAACTATAGTGATGGTGTTGCAGTTTTTGAGCAGCAACTAATAGATTCTAAAACGCAGTATCAAATTCGACTAACACCACTCTCTTCAGATTCCTCAGATTCCTCAGATTCAATAGAGCAAATTTATCCGGTGGTCTATACGCTAGGGATTTATCCTTTACAGCAATATATTTTGGAAACCCATCCGGGTAATTATCAAGTATTTGCTGTGGCTTGGGATGCTAGAGAGGCTGAGCAGGGCGGCCAGCGGTGGATGGATTTAACAACCTCTGATGCGACAGATGATACCTTGCATTGGCGTCAATATTTTCAAAATTGGAATAGCCAATGTGCTTCTTGCCATACAACGAATTTTGAAACTAATGCTGCTTTTGCAACTAACACTGTTTTTAAAAATAAAACTCCGGCGAATATTACTGCTGATGCAAATAGTAATAAAAGCCCGACGTTCACTTCAACTTGGTCAGAGCCAGCAGTGAGTTGCGAATCTTGCCATGGCCCTGCTAGCGGGCACATTCAATGGGCCGACAATAAAGAAAACAATGAACATGTTAGTAAAGGTTTAGTACGACAGTTAGCGACAGAAGATTATTGGCAGTTTGTTGCCAATGAGCCGATTGCGCAACGCTTAACATCGAATAATGATGCGACGGCAATGCCTGTTATTGATGGCTGTGCGAACTGCCATAGTTTACGCCAGCCTATAAGCACAATATCTCATGAGAGTACGCAAACGGATTGGTTAAATAATTTTGAGCCAACACGTGTGCGCGAACCTTTATATTTTGCCGATGGTCAAATACGTGAAGAAGATTTTGTTTATGGTTCATTCACGCAAAGTAAAATGGCTCATGCCGGTGTTACTTGTTTGAATTGTCATGATGCGCATAGCGGGCAGGTAAAAGGTTACGATGCGCAGCAGCTAGCGCTGCCCTCTAATGATGGCGTTTGCGCACAATGTCATCGTGCCGATGTGTTTGCGGTAGAGACGCATCATCACCATCCTGTAGAGAGTGAATCGGCGCGCTGTGTGAGTTGCCATATGCCTGAGCGCACATATATGGGCGTAGATGAAAGGCGTGATCATAGCTTCCAAATACCTTCTCCTGCTTTGAGTCAATTATTGGATACACCTAATGTGTGTACCGAGTGCCATAGCAATAATAGTGATGCTTGGGCAGCAGAAAAAGTTGAAGCATGGCATGCAGCTTCGCCGATTATCGATAATGGTGAGATGGATTTTGCCGATTGGTTATTAGAATTTTCTCGCTTAAATAATCGACTGGTTCAGGCGAGAACTGATAATGAAGATACAACTCAATTAATATCGGCGTTAACGACGCTAGAGAATAAACGTTACACCTTATTAGCATCTACTAAAACCCCAGCAATGAAAAAATCCATGCTGTTAGATACGATGCCTATTAATAGTCAGCAAGCATTCGATACTTTGGTGTTACGATTATCTGACGATGATGTTGTTGTCCGTTTGGCCGCCATTAGTATTATCCGTAACTTCGATATTAGTCATCGTCAGCAATTATTAATGCCACTCTTAAAAGATCCGATAAAATCGGTTCGCTTTGCGGCAACGCTCGCGCTAGCTGATTTACTGGCTACTCCTCAGTTTATTTCTCAACAAAATAATCGAAAAAATAAACGCTTATTAAAAGAGAATGTCAGGCAGTTTATTGAGGCCTATGAGTATCATGGTGATTTACTGGGTTCGCAGATGACGCTAGCTGATATCAATCGGCAAATGAAGGATTGGGATGCAGTGGTTATTGCCTATCAACGCGCATTACAGTTAGTGCCAACTTATGTGCCGGCATTAGTTAATTTGGCCGATGTTTATCGCTTACAGCAAGCCGATAATAAAGCAGAGCCATTGTTACTTAAAGCTATTGCAGTGACTGCTGAAAATGCACGACAGGCGATTAATGATCCGGGTGATATTTATGCCTTCGCTTTACAGCAGCAGGCATCGGTTGAATACGCACTGGGTTTGCTTTATGCGCGGGCTAAGAATTATTCAAAAGCGATAGTGCCGTTAGATAATGCCGTACAGTTGTCGCCGGCGAATACCGATTATTTTTATGCTTCTTTGTTGATGCTTGATGCCTTGGGTGAGCGTAATAAAGCTTTAGAGCTATTAAGACGTTCACCTTTAACACAGAATAATGAGCAGCTAACCGCGCTCTTACGGCAGTGGCAGCCCTAACCCATTGTTATTTTCGATATACTTGATGAAGCTATTTATTTAAATGTGAGTAGGGATTTAATTATAAGTGCATATATAGTTGTACTTTTGAGAAATAAAGAATTTTTCAGCGTCGCAAACTGATTCGGGTTTATTTTAAGCGCTTTCTGTATAGACTTGATAGTGTGCTACAGATTCGTCATAAGATAATAATAAGGACTGTGCAGTTTTAGGAATTACTGCTACATCTATATTTTTACCTGCAAATCCCCTTATTTCGGCCATTGATTTCCAGCGAGTAATAATTACAAATTCAATATTATTATTAGTTAATTGTCTCTTTAGAATTTTGGAGTTTAAGTGTCCTGACAACTTTTTTAGTTTCGGGAAGGTGTCGTCTTGTAAATGAGTGATGTAGCGATCTGAATTTTCAGATGTTGTAATTCCATGCCAAACTCGTTCTATCATTTTCAATTAACCTCGTTAAATGTCAGTGTCGAATTGGCTATAAGTTAACGTAACTATTTTAAATTATAGCTGCATATTCCAGACTTGTCCGACCAAATCTTTTCCAAAAGAATGATGAGGCTCTTCTTTCACAAGCGTAAAGCCAGTGGCTTGATATATTCGTCTAGCCGAAACAAGTACATCATTGGTCCAAAAAGTTAGATTGGTATAATTTTTCTTTCTCGAAAAATTAATGCATTCTTCAACTAATTTTTGACCGATACCCAAGCCACGAGCAGATGGTTCAACATATAAAAGTCTAAGCTTTGCAATTTCCATGGATTGTTGAACTAAAAACACACTTCCAACAATTTCATTGTTTTTTACTGCAATCCAGCAATTTTCTTTTTTGGGGTTAAGCGACTTAATATAACTGGCACTAATTTCTGCTACCAGCCCTTCAAAACTTTCATCAAACCCATACTCTTGTTTATAAATTAATCCCTGTCGGTGAGTAATCCAACCTATATCGCCTACTTGCAATGATCGAAGAGTATATGTTTCTTTTTTGTTTTTTTTGGTTTCTTATTGAGAGTATTTTGAATGGAGTGCATAGAATCAATCAATCGTTTACGTTCACTGACAGAGACCTGCAAAAGTAAATTTTCTATTTTTTGAGATGATGCTTTTATTAAGGGTTCAAGTATTTTATTGCCAGCAGTAGTAAGCGCTATTAACGATTGCCTAGAATCATTCGGAGATTTTGAGCGGCTAATCAATTTTTCATTTTCAAATTTCTTTAAAAGTCGGCTGAGATACCCAGAGTCTAGTTCTAGTTGTTTTTTGATATCTGTTGCCGTCAGCCCGTCAACATGTCCTAGCTCATAAAGTACTCTAACTTCTGTTAATGTATATTTGCTATTTAATAACCCCTCATCTAACAAGCCAATCTGCTTTGTATAAAATCGATTAAACGTTCTAATTAATTCTACTTGTTCATCAATTTTTTTAGAGTTTGTCATTTTTTCCTCCTGATCCCCTTTAGGTGTGTTTGGGAATATAGGCTAAAAGGTTGACTCAGTCAACTTTTTAGCCTTGTTCGAAGGGCTCACGAAAATGCAGATCGATTTATACTCCTCTGATAATTAGGAGTAACAGAGTGGAGTCCATTGTGTTAACGAGGGGTGTATTTGTCACTTTTGCGTGATTTAAATCTATTAATGATAAGGGCCATATTCAATCGTTAAGATTTAAAGGTCTTGGGTGGGATTTTCATCGCTCTCAATTTTAACAGAAAATATTCGGGCGGCATGTCTCGGCTTATTACAACCATAAGCATGAGCGCGTATATAGATGCATCTATTAACTATTTTGCATATAGTCGTGCGAACCATAAACAACCTTTAATAGTTTTGCCATTACATTTTAGTAGCCAGTTAAATCGGAGGATAAAAGCTGTTTAGCGCTGTTAGAAAATCTCTGTGTTACAATGCATGAATGATTAACTTGGCACACTGCTAATGTGCATCAGGTAATTTATATTCAATTTTTCGTCGACGATTATTTCAGAAAAGATTCCCATCATGACAGATCAACATTCTCACAATTCTGGCTCCAATTCTTCTGACGCAATAGCTACAAGTGCTTATAGTGGCAGTGCTGAAGATATTGTTAAACGACATATTTATGAGCCCAGCTTACCTAGCTATACCGAAGCTGAATTTAATAGTGCTGCTGAGCGAATTACTGCATTATTAGAAAAAGAGAATGCCGCCATTGTCGCGCATTATTATACTGACCCTGCAATTCAAAAATTAGCTGAAATGACCGGTGGTATTGTTTCTGATTCATTAGAAATGGCACGGTTTGGCGCAGCGCATAAAGCGCAAACACTGATTGTTGCCGGTGTTAAGTTTATGGGTGAAACGGCTAAAATTTTAAGCCCTGAAAAACGGGTGTTTATGCCTACCTTAGAAGCGACTTGTTCATTAGATTTAGGTTGCCCGATTGAAGAGTTCTCAGCTTTTTGTGATCAGCATCCTGACCGCACAGTGGTTGTATATGCCAATACATCGGCAGCCGTTAAAGCGCGCGCCGATTGGGTGGTAACTTCAAGCATTGCAGTAGACGTTGTTGATTATCTTGATGGGCTAGGTGAAAAAATTATTTGGGCGCCCGATAAACATTTAGGTGCCTATGTGCAAAAGCAAACCGGTGCTGATATGTTGCTATGGGATAGCACCTGTATTGTGCATGATGAGTTTAAAGCCAAAGGCATTCTAGATTTAAAAGCGGTTTATCCTAACGCTGCAGTACTTGCGCATCCAGAATCACCGGCTTCCGTATTGGCATTGGCCGATAGGGTGGGTTCAACTACGCAAATTATTCAAGCGGCTTCTGAATTGCCTCATGAGCAATTTATTGTAGCTACGGATCAAGGTATTTTTTATAAGCTCACACAGTTAGTACCGAATAAGCAATTTTTGATTGCGCCTACAGGTGGTGCGGGGGCGACCTGTAAAAGCTGTGCCAATTGCCCCTGGATGGCCATGAATGATTTAGATAATTTAGCCAATAGTCTTGAGTTGAAAACCAATGAGGTTTTTGTTGAAGAGGCGCTTGCCGCGAGAGCCTTGCTGCCATTGCAGCGTATGTTGGATTTTGTAAAAGCAGGTGCTTAATAACGAGCGGGTTTTTACAAGTTCTCAGTGAGTTGCTGCAAAGAATTAACATCCCTAATACGTTCTTTTATTCGCGCAGCTATTTGATAATTATTTTTACTAAAGTGCAGTGCGGTTGTTAAGTGTTGTCGAGCTTGAGAGAAATTGCCGCGCAGTAAAAAGAATTCTGCTCTCGCTTGATGCAATTGCAATATATCACCAGCCAGTCCGTGCGTTTCTGACATTAAATACCAAACATCCGCTTGAGCAGGCCGCGTTTTAGTGAGCGACTGCAATACTTTTTGCGCGTCTTTATAGTCTGTATTGCTTAACATTGTTTGGGCTAATGCCATACTAATGGCATAGTTGTTTGGCATGGTGGCATTTAATTCATGCAGCCTTTTTTCAGCGCGCTTACTGTCGCCCGTCTCAATATCGATATCAATATCCAATAATATGTAGGCAAGTTTATTCGGAGCTTGTTTAAGTAATGGTGCCAATGTCTTACGGGCTTTACGCCATTGTCGATTTTCTAAATAGGAAAGCGCTAAACCATAATGAGCCGCACTGCGTGCTAATTCGGCAGGTACATTGCTGTTGGTTGGGCTGCTGGGTTCTGGTGTAGAGAGTTTTTCTAAGGCTAGCCTAAAGCGTTTAATATGCTCTTTCGCCGATTCCTCTGTTGATTCTTTTCCGGGCACTTTTCCCAATGCCGTGATACGCGCCTTTATTAATAAATAATCCAAGCTGGGCACATTGGTTGTTGAAGGCAGTTGTCTGGCGCGATTGCTTGCGTCCGCGATACGTGATTCGGTAACCGGGTGAGTTAATAAAAACTCAGGCATTCTATTGCCGTAAAGTCTTGAGGCGTTGAGCATTTGTTTAAACATGAGTGCGGCAGATTCTGCCGGATAACCAGCATCAACCAATGTTTTCATCCCCAGCCGATCGGCTTCTTTTTCATGCAGGCGGCTGTAGCGTAGCTGTGAATCGAGAGCTGCTGCTTGCGAGGCCATAATAGCGGCCGATGCGGCATCACCTTCACTGGCTGCGGCTAAGACAATACCGGCGAGTAATCCTGCGAGCGTAGTGAAGTTACTTCGTTGTGAGGCTTCAACGCTGCGAGCAAAGTGACGCTGAGATAAATGCGCTAGCTCATGCGAGAGTACAGAGGCTAGCTGCGCTTCAGATTCAGCGTAAAGCAGTAAGCCCGTATTGACGCCAATAACCCCGCCAGGAACGGCAAAGGCATTAATAGTTGGGTTGCTGACAATGACGAGGTCGAGGTTTTTATCTTCAATGTCACTATAGCTGGAGAGTTTAAAAAGCAGATTTTCCATGTATTCAAACACGAGAGGGTCGCTTTCTAATGGCACGCTGGCGCGAAAAGATCGCAGCCAGGCTTGGCCTAGCGCCTGTTCCTGAGCGGGTGCCATTAAGCCGGCAGCGCTATCCCCTAGTTCTGGAAGCGGTTCAGCAGGGTTGCTGGCTAAAGACGGTACAGCAAGCAGTAAGCTAATCATTAGCGTGATTAACATTTTGGCTTTGCTTGATTGGATACTAAATAGACGGCTCATGTTCAGTATGTCTTGTTGGTTCTATCGGTTCTATCGGTTCAATCGGTTCTATCGGTTCTGGCAGTTCGGTCAGTCCTGTCATTCAAATAATGCAGTATTTACTGGCTATTGGGTAGCGACAGTGACAGCATTATTAGTCAGAGTCTAAGTTTAACGCAATGATGGCTTTTATCAGCAGTAATTCAATGGATCATCTTGCGGTTGCAAAGTTCCAGTGTTAACTTTCTTGTATGTATTGATTTGATGGTAATCAATTGTATCTAGTTGTATTTAATTGTATTCAATAGGCATCGGTAATTTATGTTAAACGTATTAAAAAAGTGGTACGACCGTAATTTTCATGACGAAGAAGCGATTATCTTACTGCTTATTTTGGTTGCAGCCGGTGGTATTATTGTTGGCCTTGGTGGTATTTTATCACCGGTAATTGCTGCCTTAGTCTTGGCTTTTTTATTACAAGGCGTTGTTGCCCAGCTTGAGCGTTTCCGCTTGCCACATCTTGTGGCCGTCTCAATGAGTTCGGCGATATTGGTCGTGTCTTTAGTGGTGGGGTTAATCGTTTTGATGCCATTGGCTTTGGATCAGCTTTCTAATTTGGTCCAAGAATTACCCAGTTTAATTGCTCTTATTCAAGAAAAATTAGTTCTCTTACCCGAGCTTTATCCAACCTTTATAACGCAGGCACAAGTTCAGGAGTGGACAGAACTTCTGAACCGAGAGTTAGGCGGCTTTGGTCAATCAGTATTATCTTTTTCGGTTTCAAAAATCCCTAATTTATTCAGCTTTATGGTTTATTTAGTACTGGTGCCGGTGTTGGTTTTTTTCTTTCTAAAAGATAAAGCATTATTACTGAATTGGTTTGGTGGCATGCTGCCGACTCAACGGCCACTACTTACTCGTATCTGGATTGAGATGAACGATCAGATGGCCAATTACGTGCGCGGTAAAGCCATCGAAATGTTTATTATTGGCGTTGCCTCTTATATTGTTTTTGCTTGGTTTAATCTTAACTATGCTGCGTTGTTAGCTATATTGGTTGGCTTGTCGGTCATCATTCCTTATATAGGTGCTTTTTTGGTGACGTTGCCCGTGCTCTTAGTTGCGCTATTGCAGTGGGGGTTAGGTGGAGATTTTGTTTGGCTAATGGTGGCGTATTTTATTATTCAAGGCTTAGATGGTAATGCCCTAGTACCATTATTGTTTTCTGAGGCAGTTAATCTTCACCCCGTTGCTATTCTGTTAGCGATATTATTCTTTGGTGGCATATGGGGTTTATGGGGTGTGTTTTTTGCTATCCCATTAGCGACACTGATTAAAGCGGTTCTTAATGCTTGGCCCAATATTCGTGATGAATTAACTTCGAGTGAAATGGCTGTCGAGGCGCAAACTGAAGCTGATTCATAAGCTGAAACCGGGGCGTAAGCTTCAGTTCAGCTCTATCGTTTTTTAGTTTCATTTTCATTATTAAGATTGATCGGCGCCTGATTTTTTATGTCCGTCTATTTTTTCTTCTTGTCTATTATTTCAATAGGATATTCACTTATCAAAACACTACTTAAGGCAAAATTTTTCAATATTTGCCGTTTTCCGCTATCTGTTTTTTTTACACTGAGTTTATCAGCTTGCTCATCAACGTCATTGTTGAGCAATGATGCTAGTGTATGGGATCAATTTATTGATCATTTTATTGCTGGCGATATACGCAATGCGGTACGAAAAAGCCCCGATGATTCACGACGCTACCAGTATTTCACGCTGGATAATCAACTTAAAGTATTATTGATTTCGGATGGCAATGCTGAAAAAGCAGCTGCGTCATTGGATGTGCATGTGGGCTCTCGATACGACCCAGAGACTCGACAAGGATTGGCACATTTTCTTGAGCATATGTTGTTTTTGGGCACTAAAAAATACCCTGAAGCCGATGGCTATCAAAAATTTATTAGTGAGAATGGTGGTAGTCATAATGCTTATACCAGCTTCGAACATACTAATTATTATTTTGATATTGATAACGCCTCTCTTGCGCCTGCGTTAGATCGTTTTTCTGATTTTTTTGTTTCGCCTTTGTTTGATGCCGACTATGTGCAGCGTGAAGTGAATGCGGTTGAGTCGGAATATCGCGCTAGGATCAAAGATGAAAATAGACGTATTCTTGATGCAACGCGGCAGCTAATAAACCCAGAGCATCCGTATCATCAATTTACCGTTGGTGGTTTAAATACATTGTCGTCGCCAACAATACGCGACGACATGCTGGATTTTTATCAGCGTTATTACTCGGCTAGTCGAATGACTTTAGTGGTTGTGGGTGATTACCCATTGTCAGTGTTGAAAAATATGGTGGTAAAGCGCTTTGACTCTGTCCCTAATAATGGCAGTCAAACCGAAGCGATTAATGTGCCGTTATTGATATCGGATAACAACCGTTTGCCATTAATTCTTGCAGTGCAGGCTGAAAAGCCCATTCGGCAGTTGCGCTTAACATTCCCTATGCCCGATTTGTCTAATGATTTTCGCACTAAGCCATTAAGTTATATAGGCAATATCCTTGGTCATGAAGGCAAGGGGAGTTTATTATCGCTCTTAAAAGTGGCTGGTTGGGCAGAAGGTTTAGCCACGGGTGTTGGGTTAAATTATACCGGTGGTGCTACGTTTCAAATTAATATTGCTTTAACAGAAAAAGGCGTTGAAGAATTTCAACAAGTTACCGATGAAGTATTTTTTGCTATTCGCTATTTAGGCCAGCAGCATAATCAGCATCCTGAATTGAGTCGTGCATTATTTATTGAGCAGCGCCAGCTTGCTGATATGGCGTTTCGTTTTTATCAGCGACCAAACGTAATGTCGGCGGCAATGGGTGCGGCTGCCAATCTTCATTTTTATCCGCCGACTGACGTTATTTTTGGCGATTACGATTACAGTGAGTACCGTCCTGAATTAATCGCAGACCGTTTATCGCGTTTGTCACCCGATAATGTATTGATTACGCTAGTTGCGAAAGATCTGCCTGAAAATTTCAAAACGCAGAAAATAAGCGAGTGGTTTTCTGCGCCTTATTCAGTTAATGATGTACCACAACAATGGTTAGAAAAATGGCAAGGCGATTTAAATGACACGCTGGCCAGCCAGTCTTTTACTTTGCCGAGTGCGAATACTTTTATTCCGCAAGATTTTGAATTATTTTCTGCAGCGACGCAAAGTGATGTGCCTATTTTAGCGGTTGAGCAAGCGGGTATGCGTTTGTGGGTAAAAACTGATGATACTTTTGAAGTGCCTAAAGTTGATGCCTTGTTTTCTTTTCTTACGGCATCATCAAGGCAGACAAGTCGTCATGCGGCTTTGTCGCAGTTGTATGCGAGCGTAGTGAATGAACAGTTAAATGAGTATTTATATCCTGCGTATTTGGCGGGCATGGATGTTGGTTTTTATTCTCAGCGTCAAGGCTTTACTTTGAGCTTGGGCGGCTATAACGATGGGCTTGTTGATTTGGCCGAAAAAGTGCTGCCGACCTTAACGACTATTGATATTAATCCTGACCGTTTTGACAGTATTAAAATTGAGTTAATGCGTGCCTTACAGTTAAATAGAGAAAGTACGCCGTATCGACGTTTGGCTTCTACCATGCGGCAAGCGCTGTATGCGAATAGCTGGAGTGAGGTCCAGTTAATGGATGCCTTGGCGGATGTGACCTTGGCCGATTTACAGCAGCATGTTGATGCGCTTTGGCCAAGCATTTATACCGATGGCTTGCTTCACGGTAATGTCGACAGTGATACGGTGGAGGCATTAAGCGATTTGTTGGGAGCCCTACCCAATTGTGACTGTGATTTAACTGAGCAGCGCCTGCATATGGGTGTGGTCAAGCTGCCATTAGGTCGCCAGCAGCAAACACAGATATTGAATCATAGTGATGCCGCTATCTTATGGTACTTTCAAGCGCCGGATGAGAGCTTAAGCAGCGCTGCATTGAGTCAGTTAACGGTCAGTGTATTGCACCCTAAATTATTTAATCAGCTGCGCACCGAGCAGCAGTTGGGTTATGTGGTTGGCGCTAGCGCGTTTAATCGCAATAAATTGCGGGGCATCGCTTTTCAGGTGCAGTCGCCCTCGAGTAATGAGCAGGACATTCTTTCGGCACTCAGAGGGTTTATAGATGATGTGCTTGAACAGGGTGTCGATATTGAGGAGTTTAATCGTCATCGACAGGCATTATCGACACAGCTGCGCGAAGCTGATCAGAATCTCAATGAGCGCAGTGGCCGGTTCTGGGGCAGCTTGCTCCTGGCTGACGAAGCCTTTGAGCGTCGAGAGCGCTTGGCCGTTATCGTCGACAATACCACTTATGATTATTGGCTGGCGTTTGTGCGAGCTTTATTATTGACTCAAGAGGCTTCACTGATACAGCAAACGGATTCGGCATTAAGGAGTAAAGATCCTTCCTTAAATGCTGATCGAGCTCCGATTCAGGCCTTTGACGCCAAAAATAAGCAGCAAATTATTTACTATCGGTAGCCTATGCTTTTATTGGCGTTGCTTGTTTTTTGATGACCTTCTTCATATTTCTGTTCTTTTCCCTTCTTTTTATGGATTTTATAAGCATTAAGCGGCTTTTTCTGAGCGCTTAGGCTTATAAGTTCTTATCAAAACTGCGCTTTGAATATTTAATACAGTTGTATTAATTGATCTGGTGAGATGCTTTAAGTTGCACTAAACTGCACTTAATCGCGCTACAAGCGCTTTCTTTTTGTCGCAATGCTATTGAACAAAGGTGTTACACGTTATGCACGATCAGGATAAAGATCCGCTGGAAACGCAAGAATGGTTGGATTCACTTGAGTCAGTGATTCACCAAACAGGCCGCGGTCGCGCCGCCTATCTATTACAGCAATTGGTTGATCGCGCCGTTGAAGCCGAAATCAAGATGCCACCGGCCATTACTACGCCTTACCGTAATACCATATCGCCTGTTAATGAAAAGCATATGCCCGGCGATTTATTTATGGAGCGACGTATTCGCTCTATTACTCGTTGGAACGCACTCGCCATGGTAATGCGTGCGAATGACAACGACGAAGGCTTAGGCGGTCATATCTCTAGCTTCTCATCGGCGGCAACGCTCTATGATGTTGGCTATAACTATTTTTTCCGTGGACCTACAGACGACAAAGAAGGCGATTTAATTTATTACCAAGGCCATTTGGCTCCTGGTATTTACGCGCGCTCTTATCTTGAAGGTCGACTTTCTGAAGAGCAGCTCGATAACTTCCGTCGTGAAGTTGACGGCAACGGTTTGTCATCTTACCCGCATCCTTGGCTAATGCCTGACTACTGGCAGTTCCCAACTGTCTCCATGGGCTTAGGTCCGATTCAAGCGATTTATCAAGCTCACGTAATGAAGTATCTCGATAAGCGTGAAATGGCTGTTCGTGATGATCGTAAAGTCTGGTGTTTCTTAGGTGATGGCGAGTGTGATGAGCCAGAATCATTGGGTTCAATCTCAATGGCCGGTCGAGAAAAACTGGATAACTTAATTTTTGTTATCAACTGTAACCTTCAGCGTCTTGATGGTCCTGTTCGCGGTAATGGCAAAATTGTTCAAGAGCTAGAAGGCGTTTTCCGCGGTGCAGGCTGGAACGTTATAAAAGTATTATGGGGTCGCCGTTGGGATGCGCTATTAGAGCGTGATACAACGGGTTTACTTCAGCAACGTATGAATGAAGTACGTGATGGTGAATTACAGAATTATAAATTTAATGGTGGCGCATATACGCGTGCCCATTTCTTTGGCAAATACCCAGAGCTACTTGAGCTAGTTAAAGATTTATCTGATGACGATATCATGAATCTTAACCGTGGTGGTCATGACCCGTATAAAGTGTATGCGGCCTATGCCGAAGCAGTAGAACATTCAGGCCAGCCAACCGTTATTTTGGCGCAAACTGTTAAAGGTTATGGTACAGGCGAAGCGGGCGAAGCGAATAATGAAACGCATTCACTGAAAAAGCTGGATACTGCAAGTCTTAAGCAATTCCGTAATCGATTTAACATTCCGTTATCGGATAAAGAATTAGAAACTGTTCCTTATTATCGTCCGTCACCTGATAGCCCAGAAATGGTTTATATGCGTAGTCGACGTGACAAGCTTGGCGGTTATATTCCTCGTCGTCGTGCAGAATTTGAAGCCTTAAAAACACCGGCATTAGAAGATTTTTCTGCGCAATTAAAAGGTTCAGGTAAGCGTGAAATTTCTAGCACCATGTCATTTGTACGTGTGTTATCAACCTTAGTAAAAGATAAAGAGATTGGTGAACGTGTTGTTCCTATCGTTCCTGATGAAGCGCGTACCTTTGGTATGGAAGGTATGTTTAGACAGTTAGGTATTTACTCTTCGCAGGGGCAGCTCTATACCCCGCATGATTCCGGTGGAATTATGTATTACAAAGAAGATGAAAAAGGTCAGATTCTCGAAGAAGGCATTAACGAAAGTGGTGCCATGTCAGCTTGGTTGGCTGCGGCAACTTCTTACAGCACCAACAATGTACCGTTAGTGCCGTTTTATATTTTCTATTCAATGTTTGGTTTTCAGCGCATTGGTGATTTAGCGTGGGCAGCGGGTGATAGTCAGGCGCGCGGCTTTTTAATTGGTGCAACCGCTGGCCGAACTACGTTGAATGGTGAAGGTCTACAACACCAAGATGGTCACAGTCATTTAATGGCATCGACTATTCCAAACTGTGTTTCTTATGATCCGACTTATGCTTACGAATTGGCTGTTATTGTTCAAGACGGCTTAAAGCGCATGTATGAGTTGCAAGAGAATAAGTTTTATTACATTACTGCGATGAATGAAAACTACACTCACCCTGCAATGCCAGTTGGCGTTGAAGAGGGCATCATTAAAGGTATTTACCCATTATTTAAGAGCCCGCTAAAAAGCACTAAGCGCGTTCAGTTAATGGGCTCGGGTACTATTTTACGTGAAGTTGAAGCAGCCGTTGAATTATTGAAAGATGATTGGGATGTTGCCGCAGACGTTTGGAGTATTACCAGTTCAAATGAATTACGCCGTGATGGTTTAGCGTGTGAACGTTGGAATATGTTACATCCTAACGAAACACCTCGCGTACCTTATATCACTGAGCAATTACAAGAAGCTCAAGGTCCATTTATTGCCGCAACGGATTACATGAAATTGTATTCGGATCAATTACGACCTTACATTCCTGGCAACTTTAAAGTGCTAGGTACCGATGGTTATGGTCGCAGTGATACACGTGCTAAATTGCGTCACTTCTTTGAAGTGAACCGTTACTTTGTAGTTATTGCTGCATTGGGTTCACTCGTTGAAGAAGGCACAATTAAAGCCGATGTGGTTGCCGAAGCGATTAAGAAATATGGCATTTCGCCAGAAAAAGTTGATCCAGTAACTGTATAAATACGCGTTTAAATAAGCGTTTAAGTGATCGAATAAGTTACCGAATAAGTTACCTGATAAGGACTGATAGAGTGAGTAAGCAAACCGTTAAAGTGCCTGATCTTGGTGGGGCTTCTGAAGTAGAAGTCATTGAAATTTGTGTAGCCGTGGGCGACACAATAAGCCAAGATCAATCATTGATTGTTGTCGAATCTGACAAAGCATCAATGGATATTCCTAGTCCAGTTGCAGGCGTAATTGTTTCAATTGCCGTTGCCGATGGAGCCACTATTTCTGAAGGCGATGTCGTTTTAGAAGTAGAACTTGCTGGTAGTGATAGCAGTGCTGAAGCGCCAGTAGAAGTGCCGGCTCAAGAAGCCGCTGTTGAAGCGGCTGTTGAATCAGCAGTTGAGCCAGCACCTGAATCTGTTGCAGCCCCTAATCCAACGGGTGCGCCCGTTACTTCAGTGCTGTCTGTTTACGTACCTGATTTAGGTGGTGCAGACAAAGTTGAATTAATTGAAGTAGTCGCCGGTGTTGGCGAGCGCATTAGTGAAGGTGATGGCATTGTTGTCATGGAATCTGACAAAGCGTCAATGGAGTTACCTTCACCGGTAACCGGCGTCATAACAGTATTGCATGTTAAAGAAGGTGATTCACTTGCAGAGGGTGATTTAGTTGCCGAAGTTGAAGTAATAGACAGTGCGCCAGCACCTGCTGCAGTTGCAGCAAGCAGTGCACCAGCGCCAGCCAATGTTGAGCCTGAAGTAAAAGCAGCAGCGCCAGTAGTTGAGAATATTGCTACGCCCGTTGCGTCAGAAAAAGTGACTGACACCATGTCTGCTAGAGATCGTCGTCGTAAGACTGACACTCATGCCGGTCCAGCGGTGCGGAAATTAGCGCGTGAATTAGGCGTTGATTTAAAACGTGTTAAAGGAACAGGCCCACGTGATCGTGTTGCCAAAGAAGATTTGCATAACTTTGTTAAGAAAATTGTCACTGAACCTCAGTCTGTTGGTAGTGGTATTCCGCAAGTTCCGGCGGTTGATTTTGCGCAATTTGGCGAAGTCGAAATTAAGCCAATGTCTAAACTGCATAAACTCACTGCAGCCAATATGCATCGCAGCTGGTTAAACGTACCGCATGTAACGCAATTTGATGAAGCCGATATCACTGAGCTAGAAATCTTTAGAAAAGGATTAAAAGCTGAAATGGATAGACGCGGCATTAAAATTACGCCATTGCCTTTCTTAATCAAAGCGGTTGCCGCAGCCTTGCGTGCAAACCCAGCGTTTAATGCTTCATTAAGTGCCGATGGTGAATCCATCGTTTATAAAAAATATGTCAACATCGGTATGGCTGTTGATACACCTGCAGGATTAATGGTGCCGGTTATTCGTGATGCCGATCAAAAAGGTATTTGGGAATTATCGCAAGAGATTCTTGAGCTAGCGACTAAAGCCAAAGAGCGTAAACTTAAGCCAGCAGAAATGCAGGGCGGATGTTTTACTATCTCAAGCTTAGGTGGTATTGGCGGTACTGGCTTTACGCCTATCGTGAATACCCCAGAAGTCGGTATTTTAGGCGTGTCTAAATTAGCCATTAAACCAGGCTACGTTGATGGCAACCTTGAACCAAGAAAGATGCTGCCTGTATCGCTTTCTTATGATCATCGTGCAGTGAATGGTGGTGATGCCGGACGCTTCCTAACGTTTATCTCAGCAGCATTGAGCGACGTTAGACGTTTAGTTTTATAGTGAAGGACGTTTGGGTTTGAGTTAAGAAAAGCGCCAGCTTCTTTTTAACGACAGCCTAAGTCGCCTAAAATGAAAGCCCGAGTACCTTATTTAGGTAACTTGGGCTTTTTTTTAAATAAATTGGGTTATGACTAAAAAATAGTTTTAGCTTGTTTAGCCCGTATTGTCAGCTAATCCTTAAATAGCACCTGCGCCAGAATAGCGATGTTGATTCTTGCCGTGTCTGTCATCGATTTCACTTAAGTTACTAATTTAATTCGTTTTTCCGCTATATTGGTATGGCGGCCTGCGACTATTTATTCATGATTTTTGATGAGGGATCATAATAACTTTTAGTTATGCCTTCCCCTTTTTTAGAACAAGTTTTTTCTAACGGCTAAATTTAGTCGCATATTTCTGGTGCTAAATAATTAAACCGTCTAGTCTCTAAGTTATAAGCAACTCACTGAGATGTTTTGTTACAGGTTTTGAGAAAGGTCACATTGCTGTAACAAATAAATGTTTTAAATGAGTTGCCAATAATAATTAGAAGATTCGCCTTTGTGTTTTATTTTTCGACTTTTGGAGGTTGAGAACATGGCAAGACAAGCGAGCAATATGCAAACAGACAACTCAAATATTTCATCATCAGATCGAGCAGTCGATATGAATATGGATTTAGATGATGACTCACTTAGCATGACAGATGATGGTAGTGAAGAATCTAAGCCAGCTATTTTTTTAAAATCTACCGATGTCCGAAGACGTTTGGAAGAAAGATTAGAAGTACGGCTTTTAAAAGATCAACTCGGTATTGATGATTTTGATATTTAAAAAAATGAGTGGATGCTTTTTTTTGAATAGGTAAAATTAATAAGTACATAGAGAAATAAACAGAAATTTAAAAAGGCCTTTAAAAAGATCTTAAAAAAGACAAGCAAAGGCGCTGTTTATAGTTGAAAAGTTTAAATCTGAAAATTTCATATTTAAACTTTAATGTAGGAAGGAGTTAGACGAACCTGAAGTTATGTAGACCTAGGGTTATTTAAACTAAAAATTTTGTAGATTGGAATTTTTGTAAATAAGAAGTTATGTAGATAAGTGGTTATGCAAATAAAAAGCTATGTGGATTTGAAGCTGAATCTATAAGAAATAACAATAATAAGAAAGTAAAATATTAGCCAATAAAAATATAATAAAGGCTATTTAAATAACAACTACAATTAAAGAAAATGCTGCCCTATGAATGGGGCGGCATTTTTTTTTGCCAATCTGTTATAGTGTTTTTTTATAAGCCATTAAGCAGGTAATTATTTTGAAGGCATTACTCTCTTATTCAGGTGCTAAAGCATTTTATATCGTTATATTCTTAAATGCAGTTATAGATCTTGGTCATAAGATTACATTGCAAAACACCGTATTTAAAGTGCACGATGGTGGCTATCAAATCATTCTTATCGCCATTATTAACGCGCTTATTTTACTGCCCTATATTACTTTAGTGGTGCCCATAGGGCGCATTGCTAATAGCACGCCTAAGCCCACCATGATGAAATTGGCTGCATGGGCTTCATTGTCACTTACCTTTATGATTACCTTGTTTTATTTCTTAGGCTGGTTTTGGCCGGCAATGGCAATGACATTGTTAATGGCTGTGCAATCCGCTTTTTACTCGCCCGCAAAATTATCGTATTTAAAAATATTTTTTGGTAAAAACCGTTTGGCTGAGTCCAATGGTTTGGCGCAGGCAATAGTGATTGCCGGTATTTTATTAGGCACGGTTATTTTTTCTGTTGGTTTTGAATATTTGTATCAGCTTTTGCAAAGCGCATCGGCGGTGGGTAATAAAAACGCAGTTACCTCCACAATGTGGCCATTAGGTTTGGGCTTAATAGCGCTAGCGGCATTTCAAATATATTTAGTTTATCGTATTCCTGAAAAGCCAGAAGTACTTTCGCAAACGAAAAATGATTTAGGTTTGCAAACGCCTCGACTATCGATTTTTTATTTACTCAAAGATAATCGCTTGTTTATTCCGGTATTAGGTTTGTCACTTTTTTGGGCTGTGGGGCAGGGCATGCTAGCAGCATTTCCTGCGTTCGCTAAAGCACATGCCGGTATAACCAATGCCGCAGTTATTCAAGCTATATTGGCTTCGTCTGCAGTGGGTCTTGCGATAGGCGCCTTTCTTGTTACCCGATTTTCGCGAGACACCATTAATTTAAAATTAGTCCCCCTGGGTGTTATTGGTTTATCAGCAGGGTTATGGACGTTAACTTTTTTGAGCACGCCGATAGCCTTTTTGAATATGCCCATCGTTTTTGCTGGCGTGTACTGCGTTATGGGTATTTCATCATCATTGTTAGTGGTGCCATTAAATGCTTATATTCAATGGCAGGCGGCAGAGCATACATTGGGTGGCGTTATTGCTGCGAGCAATTTTTTTCAAAATATCGCCATGTTATTGATGCTCGGTTTAACCATTGCTTTTGCTCTAGCTAATTTTGATAGTGAACGTTTGCTGCAAATGATGGCTGTACTAACAACACTTGTAGGCAGTGTTATCGCCTTTGCTGTGGTTAAATTTAATCGTATTCATGGTGCTGATTCGGCTGAATTGCCGATAACTTAGTCAAAGCCGGGTCATAACTGGGCCATTGACCGTTAATTTATTGCCAGTAGGTGAAAAAAGCCGCTGTTCTTCGCTTAATTTAGGTCACCGACTTAACGTATAATTCTGTTTTTCTATTTCCTAGTATTGGACACGTCTTTATTCATGAACGTTAGAACTCGTATTGCACCATCACCTACTGGTGATCCTCATGTGGGCACAGCCTACATTGCCTTATTCAATCTTTGTTTTGCCAAGCAACATGGTGGCAAGTTTGTTTTACGTATTGAAGATACCGATCAAGTAAGAAGCACTGAGCAATCAGAGCAGATGATTTATGATTCACTGCGCTGGTTAGGTTTGGATTGGGATGAAGGTCCAGATGTTGGCGGTGATTTTGGCCCTTATCGTCAAAGTGAGCGTGGCGATATTTACCAAACACATGCGCAGCAATTAATTGATAACGGCCATGCCTTTAAATGCTATCGCAGTGCAGCAGAGCTCGATGAGCTTCGCGCCAGTATAAAAGCGTCAGGTGAAAACCGCGCATTAAAACCCGCCGACCTTATTTTAAGTGAAGCCGAGCAACAGCAACGCGAAGCCGATGGCGCGCCGTTTGTTGTGCGTATGCAAGTGCCATCAGAAGGTAAGTGTGTAGTCAGTGATATGTTACGCGGTGAAATTGAATTAGATTGGTCAACCGTTGATGCGCAAATACTCTTAAAGTCTGATGGTATGCCAACGTATCATTTAGCCAATGTGGTTGATGATCATTTAATGGAAATAACCCATGTATTAAGGGGTGAAGAGTGGATTAACTCTGCGCCTAAGCATCAACTCTTATATGAATATTTTGGTTGGGATATGCCAACGCTGTGTCATTTGCCGTTATTGCGTAACCCCGATAAAAGTAAGCTCAGTAAGCGTAAAAACCCGACCAGTATTTTGTATTACCAGCGCATGGGTTATTTGCCCGAAGCAGTGGTGAACTATTTAGGTCGCATGGGTTGGTCAATGCCAGATGAACGTGAGAAATTCACCTTAGAAGAAATGTTAGAAGCCTTTGACGTGCAGCGTGTTTCATTAGGTGGTCCAATATTTGATTTAGACAAGCTCAGCTGGTTAAACGGTTTATGGATTCGTGAATCATTAACGGCCGAGCAGTTAGCCGATAAGTTAATTGAGTGGGGTTTAAATCGTGAGACCTTGCTTAGTGTGATTCCTCATGTGCAGCAACGAATGGATACGTTGAGTGATTTTATTCCCAAGACCGCCTTTTTGGGTTCTGGCCTATTGGATATTAACGAGCAGAGCTTTGCTGCGTTAAAGCTAGATACCGCCGAACAGCTAAAAATCTTACAGTTTGCCCTTTGGCGACTTGAAGCTTTGGGCGATTGGCAGCGTGATGCGTTGTTTGAAGAGCTTAAAGGCTTAGCCGATGCGTTAGAGTTGAAAGTAAAAGACTTTTTAGCGCCGTTATTCATTGCTGTATCGGGCAGCACGGCCTCTTTCTCAGTAATGGATGCCATGGCATTGCTTGGCTCAGATATGACGCGAGCACGGCTTAGAAATGGCATAGACGTGCTGGGCGGGGTGTCTAAAAAGCAGATGAAGGCAATGGAAAAAGCGTATAAGGGATTAAATAGCGCGAATTAGGCCAGAATCAGTCAAATGCCGGTCAAAGGGCTTGACTGGCGGGGCGGCATCGCTAAAATGGCCGTCCGTTTAAAGTGAGTCAGGCAACTGACAATAGCTTAACGATCCCACCCAAATATGGGGCCTTAGCTCAGCTGGGAGAGCGCAACACTGGCAGTGTTGAGGTCAGCGGTTCGATCCCGCTAGGCTCCACCAAATTCTTGTTTCTAAAGTAATCAGTAAGAATAGATAACCCTCGTCGCTTTTGGCTTCGGGGGTTTTTGGTTTCTGGGGTGTGGTTTTATTTCGATATTCAAACTCATATAGCGTTTTTTCAGATTTTTGCGTTCGCAACTTATCTTGGGCTTGGGTGTCTGTTTCTTGCTTACTGTTGCTTTGTTAAAGGATAAGGGGCTCATGTTAAAAACTGAAAGATTAATACTTCGACAATGGAATGATGATGATTTCTTGCCTTTTTTTCATATCAGTAGTGATAAAGAAGTGATGAAGTTTTACCCGAGCTCACTGTCAGAAAAAGAAAGTAATAATATGGGGAGTAGAATTCAATCACTTTTGCAAGAACGTGGTTGGGGGTTTTGGGCAATAGAGATTCCTGGTGTTGAAAAATTTATTGGTTTTGTCGGTCTGCATATCCCGAAAGACTCCTTACCATTTTCACCTTGTGTAGAAATTGGTTGGCGCTTATCTAAATCATATTGGGGTAAGGGGTATGCTACAGAGGCCGCCAAGGAGTCTCTTAAATATGCTTTTACAATATTAAAATTAGATGAGGTCGTTTCATTTACTACTGTAGATAATATCCGCTCCAAAGCCGTTATGCAGAAAATCGGCATGGTTAATACGGGCAATAACTTTATGCATCCTGATATTATAAACACTCATCCTCAGTGTGAGCATGTGTTATATAAAATTACTAAGTCAGAGTGGATGAGGAAATAGGTAGAGATCAGAAAATGGATAAAAATTGCGTTTACGAAGATAAATTCTTCAAAGTAATAAATCCAGAATTACCGCTTAATTGTAGCGATGATGGAGGTCATCTTATTTTAGTTAAACATGATCCTGTCACCGATAGGTCAGATTTAACTTACCAAGAAGCTGTGGACTTTATGCGAATAAGTATGGCTGTAGGGAAAGCGATGTATGAGGTGCTTGGTGTTGAAATAATGAATTATGAAGACCTTGGCAATTGGGGTATAGATGACCCAGGCGGGGCTAAAATGCATCTACATTTTATGGGTAGAGCAAAAGAGCAGACTCATCAAATCCGAGGTCAGCATATATTTTTATTTCCTAAAGGTCATAAAATATATCAGGGACATTTAAAAACGCTGTCCGAAGAGCAAATAGATAGTCTGCGGGAAAAAATAAGTGAAATTCTTAAAGAGCCAAAGTATGTAAAAATGAGTGAGCTAATATTTTTCTGACTCTTATTTACGAGCGATCTTAGTAGATTGCCCTTGATTTAATATTATTAGACTAGTATTCTGGTCTATAGATGAATTGGAGGAATAGTTATGCTCGAAGAAATCGGCTCTTATGATGCCAAGACCAAGTTGCCTGAGATACTTCGCCGAGTGGAGGCGGGGGAATCTTTCACTATAACCAATCGTGGTAAGCCTATTGCTGATGTTGTGCCAAGTCGTGCCACTAGCCGCCTGAAGTGCAAGACGGCCATTTCCAACATCAAAAAAGCTAAAAAGCATGAAGTATCCGATGCAGAGCTTAAGGATATGATGGAATCAGGCCGGAAATGACAGTTTTCGTTTTAGATAACTCGGTTGCTATGCGTTGGCTTTTGAATACGAAGAAGGCAGCTGATCAGCAATATGCATTAGGTGTTTTGGATAGCTTAGAAAATGGCAGTGCTATAGTGCCTAATTTATGGCACTTAGAAGCGACCAATGTACTGTTGTCTGCGGAGAAGCGTGACGAAATCAGCCTTGGTGAAATTGAAGGTTTTATCTCTCAGCTTGAGAACCTTTCAATTCAAACAGATACGATGACCTCCCATCATGCTTTCAATCGAACCTTAACGCTAGCGCGAGCTTATAAACTGAGCAGCTATGATGCGGCTTATTTGGAATTGGCCATTCGTGAAGGCTTGCCCCTAGCGACACTTGATAAGACTTTGATAAAAGCAGCTATTAAAGCAGGTGTTGAAATACATCTTAAGAATAGTGTTTGATAGCGGGTGGCTAATATGGATATGACATTAATTTTTTAAAGTAATAAGTAAAAAATAAGAATAGATAATCCTCGTCGCTTTTGGCTTCGGGGGTTTTTGGTTTTTGGAAGCGCAACTTCTCGAAGGCTAGGGTGTCTGTTTTTCTTTAGAGTTATTTTGACCGAGATTTATACCTAAAAATCGGATGCTTTTGTGGAGAGTATTTAATTGAAATTTAACGAAATTACAGAGCCATCAGAGCGTCAATCAAAGGTTAGCTACGTAAATGAAATCTGGGACAGTTGGCAAGATTCTAGGCTGCAAACGCTAAGCCGCATAACAAATTATTTGTTCATCCTAAATACGGGTGCTTTAATATCTACATTAACTTATGTGGCTTCTAAGGATGTCAGTAATAATATCCAAATATCTATTTGGCTTTTCGTCTCAGGTATACTTTTTAGCGTTTCTCATGCAGCGTTAGATTATTATTTAACAGAATCATCTATTTCGGACTATAGGCGTGATGTGGAAAAACTGTACGAGAACGCCCTAGAATGGAAATCTTTTGTTGAAAATAATGAGAATAGGTCTCAATTAGATTGGCTTCTACATTCATTAGGTTGGCTGGGGGCATTGGTCTTTTTTGTTGGATTGGTAATAGGTTTATGTCAGATATTCAGCACCTAACAAAAAACTTTGTACTTAGCGTTAAAAACATTATTAAACACCGATCATAAAAACCCAAGAATCAATTAGCGCTGATGGGATTTAACGGATGATGCTCGGGTTGCGTAAACGTTCGCAGATTTACCCGTTTCTATTGATGTAGAGGACGATACGTTTTTAACCAGGCGCTCTGATGCGTTTGGTTTTTTTAAGTAGCGATTAGTGGATG
>ENA-OQVM01001533-OQVM01001533.1-marine-metagenome-genome-assembly--contig:-NODE-1533-length-30280-cov-6.496341_pt1 | contig 30280 bp, 36 predicted proteins | sample MGYA00237776_ERZ505498 | MGnify/ENA primary metagenome ERZ505498 (study PRJEB26159, sample SAMN06265151) | marine metagenome | isolation source: Helgoland LTER site | place: Germany:Helgoland, sampling...
TTCATCTTTCTGGATGTTTGGATTTCGAACATACATCGAGTGACCCATCAAATCTTCTTCGCGACCAAGCTGAACGGTGTTCGTCAATGGATCAATTTTGGTGACGAACATTGGCTCACCAAACGCCATTCCTAAGCCTTTTCTTTGGCCAATCGTATAATATGGATAACCGCGATGCTCACCGAGCACATTTCCATCTTTATCGACATACTTACCGCCTTTCAATTTTTCTTCCAAACCATCCACTTTGCGGTTTAAGAACCCACGATAGTCATTGTCTGGTACAAAGCAGATCTCGTAGCTTTCATTCTTCTTGGCTAATGACTCATATCCGTGATCAATGGCCATTTGTCTGATTTCTGGCTTTGTAAAATTGCCTAAAGGAAAACGTGTTCTCGCCAAGGCTTTTTGAGACAAGCCCCAAAGCACATAACTTTGGTCTTTGTTTTCATCTAGTCCTTTTGAAATGACGTATCTCCCATTTTCTTCCCTTCTGTTCGCATAATGTCCTGTGGCAATAAACTCACAATCTAATTGGTCTGCCCTTTTCAATAGAGCATCCCACTTGATATGCGTATTGCACATAATGCAAGGGTTTGGGGTTCTTCCAGCCAAATACTCTTCCACGAAATTGTCAATGATATTTCCTCCAAATTCTTCCCTGATATCAAGAATCATGTGATGAAATCCTTTTTCTACTGCTAAGGCCCGAGCATCATTTATGTCATCTAGACTGCAACAACCAGTAGTTTTTCTTGCGCCACCTGATGAATCGTAATCCCATGTTTTCATGGTTACACCGATTACTTCATACCCCTCTTCATGGAGCATCAGTGCGGCTACAGAACTGTCAATTCCGCCACTCATTGCTACCAAAATCCTTCCTTTCTTGCTCATTGCTTCAACTAAAATTCTTGTTACAACTCAAATCTGAGTGCAAAGTTCGCAATTCAAAGTCATTAAACTTAAAGTGGGCACCAATTTGCTGTTTATCAGCACAAACAGCATTGATGGAGCTCGTTCTATCTTCCTCCTACTGGACGACCATTCATGAAGTCATCAACAGCTTTGTCTTCGTCAATAATATCATCTTCTTCTAAATCTTCTTTGAACTCTTTTACTTCAAAGCCTTCCTCAATTTTCTCTTTTACAAGCTTACCTTTCTCATAAACCTGCTGTGCTTTCACCTTTCCGTCTTCAGCATAATACATCCAAAGACCATCCTTAACTGCTGCACGGTATTTTCCTTCCATGTACAATTGACCTCCATCATAGTATTGTTTATATGAACCATCAAACGTGTTGTCAGCATATGTTCCCATGATAAGTGTATCTCCACCTGGAGAAAACTCTAAGAAAGGTCCGTTTTTCAAACCGTCAACATAAGGGACTTCGGCAGCCAGTTTACCATTTAGATGATATACTTTCATCAATCCGTTAATCTTACCATTTGTATACGGTTCTTTAGAGCTTAAAATTGCTTTGTTATCATAGAACTTCCACTCTCCATTCTTTTGTCCATTTTGATAATCGCCCTCACCCATTACAGTTCCATTCTTGTGAAAAAATATGGCGTGGCTAGCATTACTGCCCTTCCCCTCTAAATGTTCTACTTGGGAGCTTTTCTCCCCTGTTTTATAATAATAGAAAAACACCCCAACTGGTTTACCATGCTCAAATTGACCAGTATAACGTGGTTGATCTTTTGGAGAATCAGGGTCGTCTGGATTATTTGGATAATTCACTGTCCAAGAACCATGTTTTTTACCAATGGTATCAACTTGGTTCATACTTCCCTCTTGCGAAAATGAAGCAATGGAAAAAAGGAATATTGCGATAAAGACTGCGAAGTGATTTTTCATTAAAATCAAAATTACATCGAAATAAACGCGCTTTTGATGTTTCTATTTTGAAGTTATCACATCTATAAAGTGAAATAAAGATGGATAAGTTTCTTTAGCCTTCGCCTGAGCACCAATTCCAACGCATTTCATCCCTAACCTATGTCCAAATTCCATATCAGTAAGAGAATCCCCAGCAATGATAGATTTGGTGAACTCAATAGAAGGATAGTCTTCACGTGCGTCAAATGCCATTCCAGTGCGCGGCTTGCGGTGACTTGGATTGTCCGCTTCCAAATCAGGACAGAAGTAAATCTTATCAATGCGACCACCATTATTGAACACTTCTTTGATCATGTGCTGATGGATTGTAAAAAGGTGGGTATCGGTCATTATGCCTTTACCTATGCCTTGCTGATTGGTTACTACAACTATAACATCAAAGATTCTTGACGCTTTCTCTAAAGCATCTAATACACCAGGAAGAAACTGAAATTCATCAATCTGCTTTACGTAATCGCCAGGTAGCTTTTCATTAATCACTCCATCTCGATCCAAAAACAAAGTCCAGCTGCCATCAATTTCGCTATGCCAATCTTTTTTCATCAAGCGAAAATTCTACTTTCAAGTTCTTGACAAAGCACATGACCTAGAGTAATATGTAATTCTTGAATACGCGCTGTATTATCCGAAGGAATTTGAAAGACATGATCAGCTAGTTTCCCCATTTCTCCTTTATGCTCGCCTAGGAAAGCAACGGTTATCATTCCGATTGATTTCGCCTTCTCGATGGCTTTAACCACATTTTTAGAATTTCCACTGGTTGATAATCCAATCAAAACATCTCCCTTTCTGCCCATCGCCTCCGTCATTCTCGCATAAACCTCATCGTAACCATAATCGTTGGCTACAGCGGTCAGATAACTTGAGTTTACGTGCAATGCCTCGGCAAATAAAGGTGCTCGATCTAGAATGAACCTGCCACTTAATTCTGCTGCGATATGTTGTGCATCTCCAGCACTTCCACCATTACCGCACCAAAATATTGTGCCGCCCTTTTCTAAGCAACTAATGAACAGATTAGCCACTTTTTCTATTGACTCATCAAGCTGCATAACTGAATCAAGAACAGATCTATGCTCTAGAATGTGGTTTTTGATTAATTCTTTCATTTTGTTATTCTAAACCAAGTTAAAGTTATCTTTGGGAAATTTTATCTAAGACTGAGTTAAAAAATACACCTTTTTTTTGAGAATATAGGCACCACATAATTGAGAAGTTGATCTCAAAAAGCACTTGTGAACTATTTAGCTAAATGGCTAAACTTTTATTTTGAATAACCAAGATGGAAATTAAAACTAATTTTTTTCTAGTTGCTCCTTAATTCTTAACTTTTCTTTTTTAAATTTTCTAATCTTTAGATCAGGCACATAATTTTTAAAACTCAAATCGATGATTTCATCTAACTCTTTATGTCTGCTTTTCAACTGCTTTATATCCATAAAACACCTCCGAAAATTGATTAAAGAATACTTATTTAAACTTTTTTAATGGACTCCTGATAATTTTTTATTACATTTATACTTTATACCCATTTTTTTAATATTTCTACCTTTTAATTTTAAAAAAACCCTGAACAAAAAATTTAATTGATTGTCTTTTAAAGGAGTAAATTGCAAGGAAATAAGTAAAAGATATTTTTTTTATAGAGGGTATTTGACTTATAATTATCATTTATTATTTATTATTTATGTAATGGAAATTCATGAAAGCACTTGTTAAAAGCCATGCAAAAGAGGGTATTTGGTTAGAAGACGAAGCTGAACCAAAAGTTGGAAATAATGACGTGCTCATTAAAATACACAAAACCGCAATATGTGGCACAGACGTGCATATTTATAATTGGGACGATTGGGCAAAGAAAACAATTCCGGTTCCAATGACAACAGGCCATGAATATGCCGGAGAAATTGTAAAACTGGGTTCAAATGTAACTGACTTAGAAGTTGGTGATATTGTTTCAGGCGAGGGACATATCACTTGTGGTCGTTGCCGAAATTGTTTAGCAGGAAAACCACATCTATGTCCATTTACTATCGGGGTGGGTGTCAATCGAACAGGTGCGTTTGCGGAATACCTGTCGGTCCCATCGAAAGTAGTTTTTAAACCAAGTAAAGAAATATCAACTGATCTTCTATCAGTCTTTGATCCTTATGGTAATGCAGTGCATACAGCCTTATCCTTCAATATGGTTGGTGAAGATGTCTTAATTACAGGTGCCGGGCCTATTGGTATTATGGCTGCAATGGTTGCAAAACATGCTGGTGCAAGAAATATAGTGATCACAGACCTTAATGAATATCGTTTAAAGCTTGTTAAAGATATCGTCCCTAATATCATTACTATTAATGTTTCTAACCAAAAAATTGATAAAAAATTGATGGAATCATTAGGAATATTCGAAGGCTTTGATGTCGGCCTTGAAATGTCTGGATCCCCAGTAGCATTTAGTGGAATGTTGGAATTAATGATAAATGGAGGTCATATTGCAATGCTTGCCATAATGCCTCAAGGCTCAGGAATTGATTGGGATATGGTTGTGTTTAAAGGATTAACAATCAAAGGAATTTATGGTCGAGAGATCTTTGAGACTTGGTATAAGGGTTCAATGATGGTGCAATCTGGTTTACCTTTAGAAAAAATCATTACGCATCGTTTTTCATATAAAGACTTCCAAGAAGGATTTGATGTCATGCGATCAGGGCAATCTGGCAAAGTGATTCTTGACTGGACTAACTAATAATTTAATAACACAAGGAATAGAATGAGTTTTAACAAAGTAAGGCAAGGTTTAGCTAGCGATTTAGAAGAAATAAAGTCAGCAGGTTTATGGAAAACAGAAAGAAATATTAGCTCTAATCAAACAAACCAAATCTCCCTAGAAGGCGGCCAGCGTGTAACTAATATGTGTGCTAATAATTACTTAGGTCTAGCCAATGATAAAAGGATTATTCAAGCTGCTAAAGATAGCTATGATAACTGGGGGTATGGACTTGCTTCGGTCAGATTCATTTGTGGCACCCAGACAATCCATAAGACATTAGAAAAAAAAGTGAGTGAATTTCTAGGAATGGAAGAAACCATTTTGTATGCAGCCTGTTTTGATGCAAATGGTGGGTTATTTGAAACAATTTTAACTGCAGAAGATGCTGTTATATCTGATGAACTTAACCATGCGTCTATCATTGATGGTGTCCGTCTATCAAAAGCGCAGAGATATCGTTATAAAAACAATGATATGAATGACCTCAGGTCAAAACTCATTGAAGCTAAAGAGAAAGGTGCTCGAAGAATACTAATTACAACAGATGGCGTCTTTTCTATGGATGGAACAATTGCTCAACTAGATAAAATATGTGATCTTGCGGATGAATTTGATGCGATGGTTCACCATGATGATTGTCATGCAACTGGTTTTATGGGTAAAACGGGTAAAGGTGTTCATGAATACTGTGATGTTATTGATCGAGTTGATATCATTACCAGCACGTTCGGTAAAGCTTTAGGTGGAGCTTCTGGAGGCTTTACCTCAGGTCGAAAAGAAATTATTGATATGTTAAGGCAACGTTCTAGACCCTATCTTTTTTCAAACACTTTAGCCCCATCAATATGTGCAGGAACTTTAAAAGCTATAGAGATTTTACAATCTTCAACCCAATTAAGAGATACCCTAGAGGAGAACACGCATTATTTTAGAAAAGGCATGCAACAAGCTGGTTTTGCTGTCGATGATGGAGACCATCCTATCGTTCCTGTCATGCTGGGTGATGCAAATCTGGCACAAACCATGAGTCAAAAACTACTAGAACATGGAATTTATGCAATTGGATTCTTTTATCCAGTTGTCCCAAAAGAGAAAGCTAGAATTAGAACGCAAATTTCTGCCGCACATACCAAAGAAGATTTAGATAAGGCAATTAAAGCTTTCGCAACAATTAGAGATGAACTTCAAGATTAACTATGGGATTTCATACTAAACTAATCGCAAAAACATTAGTTATTTTCTGGCTAGCTCTCCCCCTTCAGGCTTACGCTCTTCAAATTGGTGACAAAGCCCCTAATTTTAGGGCTGATACGACTCAGGGAGAATTAGACTTCTACAACTGGAGTCAAAGCCAGTGGGTAATCCTTTTATCTCATCCTGGCGACTTCACACCTGTATGCACAACAGAACTCGCCGAAGCTGCAAAATTACAACCCCTATTGAAAAAAAGAAACACAAAAATACTGACACTAAGTGCTGATTCAGTCGAAGATCACCTCGAATGGGTTGAGGTAATCAATAATTATAAAAATAAAACAACGACAACGGACGATTTAAAAAATCTGCTTCTCGGTATTGATGGTGATACAGACGTTAATTTTCCTATCATTTCAGATCCAAACTTAGAAGTTGCTACTCTTTATGGTATGTATCATCCCAAAGCTTTACCAAATGCAGGCTCCTTCGGTGGCGAAGAAAAATCAACCATCAGAGCAGTCTTTATAATTGATCCTAAAAAAAATATTCAAGCCATGCTGACTTATCCAAAAAATATTGGCCGTAACTTTAATGAGATTGTAAGAACACTTGAAGCGCTTCAAATATCTGATGAGCTTAATGTATCCACACCAGCCAATTGGGAATTTGGCGACGACGTTATTGTTTCAAACGATATACCGGACGAGGATATCAAAGAAAAATATGAAGTAGAAGAATACAACGTATTTGAAACATTTTTAAGAACCATCAAACAACCTGGACATTATGGTGGCAATGATGCGAGAAGGAAACGAGTCAGAAATTAGACGATTGTATTATTTAAAAAACACCACTGCCCTAATGGTATGTTTCCCAAACGAATATTACCAATACGGACTCTTTTTAAAGTAACCACTTTTAGATTTACCATTGCACACATTTTCCTTATTTGACGATTTCTACCTTCAATCAATATAAATTTTAATTGATTTTCGTTCTGCCAACTCACCTTTGCAGGCTTTAGCTTGTATCCATCTAATGTGAGCCCATGGTTTAGAAGTTTTAAATTTTCATCAGTTAAATCACCCTGCACCTTCACTAGATATTCTTTTTCAACAACTACATTCTCACCAATAATTTTTTTTGCCATTGTGCCATCCTGAGTCAGTATGAGAAGTCCAGTTGAATCAATATCTAAACGACCTGCAGGTGCTAGACCCTCTTTATTAAATAAAGGACTACGATTATTTAATTCATTAGAAAAATAATTATCTGGATTGATTAAATCTGAGGCAGGTTTAAATTCTTTATCATCATCAAGATGTGAAATATACCCTACTGGCTTATTGAGAAGAATGGTTAATTTTTTTGCTTGTTTGGTTTTAGCTTTTTTATTTAACTCGATTTTTTGGGATCGACATGCTTTTGTACCAAGCTCATTTACTACATTGCCATCCAAAAGAACAAGGCCTTGTTTGATATATTCATCAGCTTCTCTTCTTGAACAAAGCCCGAGTTCTGATAATATTTTTGAGATGCGAACCTGTTCCAAAGCTAATGATTACTTTAGAAGTGGTTTGAGATTTACTGCTATTTCTTGTCCAAGTTTTGTCAAACATTCACTTTGTGCCTCAACCATTTTATCAATATCCGTTGATGAAGCCTCTGCAGTGAAACTTGATCGCTTATTCAAAAGTGTTTTATCTTTTGACTTAATAGACCATTGTGCCACCAGTCTACTTTGTCCAGTCTGATCAATATTGAATTCTAAAATATCAATCTTGACTTGAAAATCAACTCCGGGTCTTTGTGGCCATGGATAGCGAACCATCCTATCAGTGCCTAATTGTGCTGGTAATGACTTGAATAAAGCAAGCGATACATTCTGATCTAATTTCTCAGCCCAGCGATGGCTATCTATCAACTTATATTTATTTTCTGATACAGCTACAACCATTTGAAATCGATCTAAATACTCTGGCAATCTAATTGGCCCTAAACCAATTAAAGGTCCACTATCATTCTCAATTAATTCATTTGACGATAATCCAACAGAGGCATCCAACATATAATATTCGATTGGTTTACTATTTTTGGCACAGCCGGAAATAAAAATGATGAATAATATGGGGATCACATATTTTAAAAAGTGATAGGTTGAATATGTTTTCATTTTATTCATCTCCTTTACCGTAAATGATTGATTCAGGATTTCTTTCTAGTGTATCGGTTAAGTTTTTTGTTGATTCGGCTGCTTCTTTGATTGCTTCTAATGCTTGCCATAATGGTGCTTCTGGAGAAGAAAATTCTTCAAATGAACGAACAGCATACTGAGACTCTGATAATATTTCTGTTGCCTTATTTAATGTTTTTTCTAGCGAACTTAAGACGGGTTTTATGTCTCTTGAAAATTCTTGCACCACGACTCGCGTATCCTTCATTGTTCCATTCAAATTAAACATGAGCGGTGTGAAATTTTCATTTAAATTAATTAGCAATTTTTCCATTTCTTTAATTGACTGATTAATCCCTTGTCGATTCTCTTTAAGGGATTGGGATGTGAGAATTAATTTTATCTCGCTCATGTTCACAGCTAAATCTTCTACTATTTGTTCTAAAGGTAGATTACGTACCCTATTTATAGCATTTTGTGCTTCCCTTTTAAAATCTTCAGTAGCATTTGTAGTCGTCGGGAGCTCTCTTAAGTCGCGAAATTTTCTACCCGTTAAAACTACTTTATCCTCTGGTGTAAATTGAAACTCGATGTACAGTAAACCTGTGAGCATGCTTTGTGACTTTAGCTGCGCTTTAAGGCCTCGTTTAATAAAAGCTTTGATTTGTTGATCCTGGTCTTCGCCTTCAGGTTTATCATATCCATCTAACTTATCATCCTCCTCGCTAATAATATTCGAATAATCTAACTCAATGACAACAGGCTTGACTACCTCTAATGTATTTTCATCAAGTAAAAGTGCCACCTCTTTTACTTCTCCAATTTGGACCCCTTCAAGCTTTACGGGTGCACCGACATTCAATCCATTCAAATTATTCTCAGAATGAAAATATAAAACAAACTTATGATGCTTTTCAAAGTAATTGCCACCACCAAACATTATTATTGCGATAATCACAAGCCCTAAAGCGGCCAGAAAAAAAGAACCAATTAACGTGGGGCTTACTTGCTTACTCATTTATTTAACATGCTCATAATTTTTTACTTCTTGATAAAAATTTAATTACTCTCTCATCTTTCGATGTTTTTAATAATTTTTTTGGGTCACCCTCAGCTATCATTGTCTTAGATTCTGGATCAAGAAAAACAGAATTACTCCCAATTGCAAATATACTTGCTAGCTCATGAGTTACCATCACTATAGTAGCATTCAAATTATCTCTTAAATTCAAAATTAAATCATCCAGTAATTTAGAACTTATCGGATCAAGGCCAGCAGATGGTTCGTCAAAAAACAAAATTTCAGGATCAAGTGCCATCGCTCTGGCTAGTCCTGCCCTCTTTTGCATGCCGCCACTAATTTCTGAAGGGTAAAAATCACTAAAGCCTGCTAATCCCACGAGGGAGAGTTTATAGTCTACAATTTCTTGAATATTCTTTTTATTTAACTTGGTATGTTCTGAAATAGGTAGGGCAATATTTTCACCTAATGTCATTGAGCTTAATAAAGCACCGCTTTGAAAAAGAACTCCCGTTTTATTTAATAATAATCTCTGGTTTGATGCATTAGGCCCCCACAAATTTTCATTGCCATAGTAAATATTGCCTTTTGACGGAACAATCATTCCAATCAGATGCATCATCAATGTGCTTTTACCACAACCACTTCCACCCATTATGACAAATATATCGCCTTGATTAATTTTAAAATCCAAATCTCTCTGGATGATGAAATCGCCGTAAGCCATAGTCATTTTTTTTATCGTAATACAAGCTTGAGTCATTTTACTTATATCCCAAGCTGGTTAAAAATAATCGTTATGAGTGAATCGGAGATAACGATGAAAATAATTCCCGTAACTACTGCAGATGTTGCGGCATCCCCCACTGCAGAGGCACTTCGGCCACATTGCATACCTCTAATACAACCCGAGTAGGCAATTAATATTCCAAAAATTGATGCTTTAAATAAGCCGACTAGTACATCCTTTAAATCAACAGCTAATTCAGTTCTCACCCAATATTCTGTTGAGGAAATGTCAAACAAGCCGATGGCTACAGCCGCACCTCCTAACATACCCATGAAGTCTGCATATAAACATAAGAGTGGCATCACTAAAATGAGTGCCAACATGCGTGGCATTACTAAAAATTCCATCGGATTAAATCCCATTGTTTTTAATGCATCTATCTCACTATTCACGTTCATCGTACCAATCTGAGCAGCATACGCGGCACCCGTTCGTCCCGCCATGATAATGCCCACCATGAGCGCTCCCATTTCACGTGTCATACCCAATCCAACTAAATCTGCCAGGTACATTTGAGCCCCAAATAATGACAATTGGAGTGCCCCTACAAATGCTAATATTAAGCCCACTAAAAAACTAATTAAACTGACGATAGGCAATGAGGCAGGTCCACAATCTTGTATATACGTCATCAAATCAACAAAACGAAAACGCCCTGTTCCTTTAATTAGAGAAAAAGCACTTTGGATAAGGTCACCTAAAAAGGTCACTAAATTTTTTAGTTCAACTTTTGCATTCAATAAACTTCTTCCAATCAATTCAATCAAGGATATTTTTTTCTTTTGTTTTCTTGCGCCATCCCTTTCTTTAACAGAATAAGCAAGCTCTAGGAGCCCTTGAATGCCCTTTGGAAGGGATTGAATGTCAACAGTGATTTTTTTATTCTTAGCAAAATCGATGATAAGTATTAATTGAGTCATAAAAAAACTATCCCAATCATCTAATTTTTTCGTAGAAAATGTCAATTTTTTAATCTTAGGATAGTCGGCTAGACTTAAAAGTAACTCTTCTACCCCATAAGCTGGCGAGCCTGTCGTCCAATTACCAAAAAAATTTATTTCAAAAACCTCTTTTTTGACAATTAACTTTATTTCATTTTTTGTAGTATTGTTAATTTTAGACATTCAACTATTTAGATTTAATATTCATTATAGTAAGTTTTTGTGCTCAATCAGACAATAGTTATTACCTTCGCTTGTATAAAAATCCTCGATGCATTGCTTGATACCGTCTTTATTATCGACCAGCTTAATTAAATTTAAATCTTCATCGCCTATTAGGCTATTTCCCAACAATTGCTTTTTTATCCATACCAATGATTCTGACCAGAAGTCTTTCCCCACCAAAATAATTGGGAATTGTTGTATTTTGTTAGTTTGCACCAAAGTCATTACTTCAAATAATTCGTCAAGCGTACCAAAGCCCCCTGGAAAGACTACATAAGCAGATGCATACTTTACAAACATCACCTTTCTTGTAAAAAAATATTTAAAGTTAAAACTAATATCTTGATAACTGTTTGGTTCCTGCTCGTGAGGCAGGATAATATTTAGCCCTATACTGTTGGACTTTCCCTTGAAGGCGCCTTTGTTGATAGCCTCCATGATCCCAGGACCACCTCCAGAGATAATAGAAAATCCTAAGTTAGATAAATCATATGCGACTTCCTCAGCCATAAGGTAGTACTTATCTGTATTTTTTGTACGTGCACTTCCAAACATAGAAATCGCTGGCATTATTTTTTTAAGCTCTGATGTTTCCATCAACTCCTTCATGATTTCTAAAAACTGATCATTTTCTGGGTTATTGATATCTATTGTTTTTTTCATAAAAGGGTTATTTTTATTTTAAATTGTATATTTTAAATATTACAGTATTTGAGAATTAAATTAATTCGAGGAGTTTATGATTTTGCTTAAATCACGAAACAGGGGTCGGGTAAATTAAACATTATCAATATGATAATGAGTTAAAAGAATTTAGCGCAAAAAAAATTTTAGTTAAATTTTAATCTATGCGTGTAATTAAATTTATTTTTCTAGGAGACTTCGAAGCATCCAAGCAGTTTTTTCATGCACATTTATTCTTTGAGTAAGCATATCTTCCGTGGCCTGATCACTCGCTTTTTCGACTGTGCTATAAATACTTCTAATGGTCTTAATCACTGTTTCATGTCCTTCAACCAGTTGAGCAATCATCGCTTCTGCTTTTGGTGGATTTGAAGGCGCATCATTAACTGATGAGTATGCAGAAAAATCTTTATACGATCCAATTGCAAATTGATCTAATGCTCTTATCCTCTCAGCGATAACATCAACTGAATTCCAAAGCTCGGTATATTGATCCATAAACATCAAATGCAATGTATTAAACATTGGCCCTGTAACATTCCAATGGAAATTATGGGTATTTAAATATAGTGTATAGGTATCTGCCAAGAGCTTAGAAAGACCTTCAGCAATTTTTTTTCTATCTGCGTCATTTATACCAATATCAATTTCTCTTTTTCCTAAGCTCATTTGAGACTCCCTCTGAAAATATTTATTGTACTGTTAGAAGAGTGGTATCAACTTTTTTAACGCCTTCAATAGCCTTTGTTACTTTAATTGCAATATTAGCAGCTGATTGTGTGACTATGCCCATTAGGTAGACAACACCACTTTCTGTATAAATTCTTGTGTGAAGTTTTGATACACCTTCAGTATCAAGAAGCGCCGTAACTACCTTGGCTGAAATTTCAACATCGTCAGCAATACCTGAAGTTGAGTTGTTAGGTCCGACTGTCATTCTGTTATAGACAGCCTTCACATTCTCAATTTTCTTAACTGCTGAAAGTATCTGATCGATGATTGCCTGATTAGCTGCCTGCCCAGTTACCAAAACTCTTCCTTCATACGCATTACAACTCGCTCTAAATTCACCTTCTATGTCAGAAAAATCACTGATGCAAGCAAAACCTATTTTTTCATCATCATACTGCGTTGATAAATCTCTTTTATCTCCAGCCGCACTTATCACAGTCGTACAACCTTGAAGAAAAATAGTCATCGTTAAAAAAAGAAATGCAAAATAACCTCTAAGTGAGCACATAAAATACCTATATATAAAATTAATAATTACCTTAATTATATATTTTTAATTGATACTTATGTCGTAGTTATGACGCTTGGTTATGATTTATTTTTTGCATTATGGCAATTCTTTCATCGACCTTATGATCTAGGACTAAAAAAAGGGTAATAACTGCAAAACCTATAAAAATACTTTTTATGAGGTATTTTTTTATCATGACTTAAGTTCCTCTTTTGATGGCTGTAATTTTATTTTTGATTCACGAATAGAGATATCATTTAACATTGAAGATGCTTCAATGACGCCCAATGATGATGCTCGTTTGAACCATTGATTTGCAGCAATATCATCCTTTTCTACCCCATTGCCATTTTTATAAATCAAGCCAAGATGATAATGCGCTTGCGGTAAGTCTTTTTTTGAGGCTATTTTAAAATATTTAAATGCGATAGATGGATCAGTAGGAACGCCTAAGCCATAGTAATATAAAAATCCTAGGTTTAAATCAGCCTCTGCTATGTCAGCTTGAACCGCTTTGAGGTAATGTTGCCTTGCTAAAACATAATCTTGCTGAGTACCTCGACCATAATGATGCATTAATCCCAAATTAAACTCAGCTTCTAAAACATTTTGATTTGCAGCTTTTAGATACCAGCGATAAGCTTTTTGTAAATTTTGCATTTCGCTTGGGCCATAATGTAGTATTTGAGCAATATTAAATTGTGCTTCTTTCATGCCCTGCTTTGCTGCAAGCTCATAAAGCATTGCGGCATAAGAAAGATTTTTATTTACCCCTAAACCATAGTGATACATTTGCGCTAAATTATACTGAGCCTCAACAAGTCCTTCCCGAATCTCTTTGCATTGATAACGATCCAATGAAACTTGTTTTCTTGAAGCTTTCTCAAACCAAGCAAATGCACTTTCAAAATTCTTTGGTCGTCCAAGGCCATATCTTTCTATCAACCCTAAATTAAATTGTGCCTCTGGGTTATTTTTCAAAGCCGATTTATAATAGTAATCATAAGCTTCCTGATAGCTCACCAATCTTCCTTTACCGTAATGACTCATTAAGCCAAGATTAAAATTAGCCTCATGTATACCGTTTCTTGCGGCTTTCTTGTATAGCGCTATAGCTTTAGAATAGTCCTTAGTAAGGCTTTTACCAGAAAAAAACTGGTTCGCTCTGTCTAGTTGTGCATTAGCTATTTGATTTTGCGAGGGAATATTCCCAAACCCGATGAATTGACTTTCTTTAAACCACTTGTGCCAAAAATCACCATCATGACATTTTTCTTCTGAATGGCTTGTTAAGGAAAACATTAATAATTGTGCGAACGCTAATAAAAGAACTTTAATTTTCATACCCCACCTTTAATATATTAATTAATAGGAGGTAGACGAAAAAAAAATTAATTGTCAGGGTTTAATTTATTATATTAATAAACTAAACCTTTTTTTATTAAGTACTCCATATTTGATTTTGCATCTTCATTTCCAAGCGCGGATGATTTTTTGTACCACTCATAAGCCTGAAAATAGCTTTGCTCAACATTAATTCCAAGCTCATACATAAGGCCTATATTGAATTGAGCATTTGAATCGTATTTATTTGCTAATACTAAACACTTTTCTAAGTTCAGAGTTATATTGTATGAACATAAATTATCATTTACGTCTTCCGGTATGGTTTTTTCATTATCCTTTGGTGCGTAACGCGACCAAAATCCGGTAAAACCGCCATGTTTATCAAAATGTTCATCCCAAAAACTTTTATCATTTTGTTCAATATCTTTTGTTATTTTATCTGTCGTCTCTTTTGCAAGCACAATATGATTTAATTCCTCAGAAATAGACACAACCCCGTCATAGGTCTTTTTAGAAGCATAGACAAAACCTGTACCTAAAATAACAACCAAAAAAGCCTTAAATTTATTTTCAAAAAAAGATGCCCACAGATTTTTTACAGGAGTTTTATGCTTTTTCTTTTTTATAGCCGCTCTAATATTTTGGTAAAAAGGTTCATCACGATCAGGAATTTTATTTTCAATTTTTTTATTTTCGTCTAGCCAGGCTTTTCTGAGTAAACGGGCCTCAAGCCTTGTCTTAGAATCCATGCCACGCACAACAATTCCCTGAAGCGTATTTATCCAATCTTGTAATATTTTTTGTTCTTTATTTTTCAAATTTTTTACTCATCTATTTCGTTACATATCTCTAAAAATGGTCTAAACTTTTTTCTGCATTGACTCATAAATTCTCTCGTGGCGCCATACGACCTGCCGATAATTAATCTGATTTGTTCAGTGTTTAAGTCTTTTAAAATAAATTCTACAACTTCTGCATGTTTAGGTTCTTTTTCACGAAATATTTTAAGCTGCTCTTGCACACAATCAGTTAAAGTCTGATTTTTATCATATGTTTTTTGTTCATAAGCTTGATCTTTATTTTCATCAAGAGGAACCTCTCTATTTCTAATGAGCATCCTTCCCTGATCATTTATCATGTTACGAAAAACTTGATACATCCACGTTCTTGCAAATTCAATATTTTTTATTGAATCTGATTTCATACAAAGTTTATCTATGATGAATTTTTGCACTAAGTCTCTTGCGTCTTCATAATCAATTCCACTTTTCATCGCAAAACCGATAAACTCTTTTCTAAATCCATATTTTTCAAAAAGTTTCAAAGCCTCATCACTACGGTTATCGACAAGCAATCGAACAATTTCAGTTGCTTGATGACCTTTTGATGGCTTTTCTTTTGTCATTTACTTCCTCCTCTAAGTAAATTACGCTAATTTAATTAATAATCATAGGCTTGTTGTTTTTACAATGCCCTCACATAACTCTTGTGCTTTTAATTTTGCAGCTACATAACCATTCAGACTAAATTCGTCCGATGGAACATCAAAGTATATTTTATGCGGGTTTGTTACCTCAATTTTAATTGTATTGAAATATGCCATCAGTGAGTCGAACATCCTCCCTTGAACAAAATTTCCAAAGAAAGCTATTTTGAGTGTTGCTAAATCAAATACACCTACTAAGTCAGTATTAATAATCGCTGGATCCTCACCTTCTGCTTGTGGGAAATTTACGCGCAAATCAATACTATCTCCCTCAAAATTATACAAACGATTCTTATTCTCTTTTTGAGTAGACAGCGATGTTGCTAGAATATCTCGGTCACAATTTCCAGCTTTCTTTATCCACCCAAAGCGATGGCCATGAACAACCTTTCCATGTGTACTGTAACGAACAAGATTTTCATACCTTTCTACCTCCCAATCTTCGTATATATTATTTTCTGCCTTTTGTTCAATGTTGCTATGTTGGTTTTTATTATCAATGCTGTTGGCTGAGATAACATTACAAAATAAAAGCATTATCATTATTGAAATTACATTAATTTTTTTCACAATTTTCTCCCTTTTATCGGTGGCTAGATTTTCGCACTAGCCCGGCGGCAGAAGAAGAACAGGAGGAGGAAATTCCTCTGCAATTTTTACTAAATTATCTTTCCTGAGGTAATCACCGTTTTTTTATTTGTTGAATGGATTAAATAACAATCTAAATAACTTCTCACTTCACTAACAACTGCATCATCCAACTTATTTGCTATGGCATTCAATGAAGATTGGCCAAATGTTCGCATAAACTCTGAAATGCCGAGTTTTTGCTTTTCTCCGTATTCAAGTAAGAGATTCTGTATTTTTAATGGTAATTCACCTGTTTGGTAAGATTTTTTTGAAATAGACATATTATTACCTTGATTTTGTTTAATAGTTAGACGAGGGAAACAAAAATTGTCAGGATTTTTTTTAGTAAAAATTTTATATGTTATCTTTAGTATTTGATAAAACTTGAAAATTAATATCTATGCTTCAATCAATAGAAATATTTGTTAGCCAACTGGCTGGCTGGATGTGGGGTGCCCCTTTATTAATACTCTTATTTGGCACGCATATCTTTCTAACATTTCAACTAAAAGGCATACAATTTAGAACCCTGCCCCTCGCCTTTAAAATTGTATTTAGTAAATCTGATCAAGATGGTGACATTTCACATTTTTCAACTCTAATGACAGCACTTGCTGCAACTGTAGGTATCGGGAACATAGTTGGGGTTGCCACAGCTATCACATTAGGCGGACCTGGCGCTATTTTTTGGATGTGGCTAACAGCACTTTTTGGGATGTCGACAAAATATTCTGAAGCACTCTTAGCGGTTAAATATCGAGAAAAGGGTCCTAATGGAATGCGGGGTGGGCCTATGTATTATATTGCCAAAGGTGCAGGCCTACCTTGGTTGGGCTCAATTTTTGCCGTTTGTACTTTCTTGGCTGCATTTGGGGCAGGCAATATGGTTCAAGCAAATGCAACCGCATCTATCTTCCTAAATGTTTTTGATATTCCTACCATGTGGACTGGTGGAATTTTAGCGATTCTTGCCGGGTTAGTTATTGTCGGTGGAATAAAGTCCATTGGGAAATTTGCCTCATTTTTTGTTCCCTTCATGATCTTAATTTATATCAGTACAGTTTTACTTGTCTTGATCTATCGATTTGAAGAGATACCTAATGCTTTTGCTTTAATTTTTAATCATGCATTTAATGGACATGCAGCAACAGGTGGTTTTGTCGGTGCAACACTTGCTGCTGCCATTCGCTTCGGCGTTGCACGCGGTTTATTCTCTAATGAGGCAGGACTTGGTTCTGCACCTATTGTTGCAGCAGCAGCTAAAACAAATGATCCGGTTAGGCAAGCTTTAGTTAGCATGACAGGTACATTCATCGATACGATTGTTGTATGCACACTCACTGCTTTAGTAATTTTAACAACGGATGTCTGGACAGAAGGCATCAGCGCAGCGGACTTAACAGCTAGGAGTATTGCTGCCACTCTAGGTAATAACGGCGCAACCATTGTTGCCGTTTGTTCTGCCCTTTTTGCTTTTTCAACACTCATTGGTTGGAGTTATTATGGAGAAAAAGCGATTGAATATTTATTTGGCACTAGCGCAATCAATCTTTACAAAGTTGTTTTTTCACTTCTGATTTTTGTTGGTGCAACCATGAGTTTAGACTTTGTCTGGAATTTTTCAGATGTCATGAATGGCATGATGGCCATTCCAAATTTAATTGGTATTTTATTGTTAGTTAAAATCCTTAAATCAGAAACCAATAGATATTTTAAATAAGCTCTGAATTAAATTTTTTAAACATTAATCACGCCCTTAGATAAATCAACTTCTTTTAAGAAGCTTAATAAACCAAAAATTAAGAAGGCCATTGCTAAAATAAATAAGATTGTAATAAGTTGATCAAAATTAAAAAGTACTTCTGTTGCAATAAAAATCATAGCAATTAATACACATATCAAGAGTGCAGAAACTGTTGTTAATGCAATTGCCCAGTGTGTCCACTTAGATCTTTTGATGAGGAACTCTATTTCTTTCTTGTGTTCCTTATTAAGCTTTTTGGATCCCTCCTTTAGAATTCTATATCGATCGACGATTCTTGAGAGCCGTGTCGACATAACAGCTAAAATAGCCCCTATACCCGTTAACAAGAATGCAGGTGCAACCGCTAGTTGGATTACTGTAGCAATTTCTGTAAATTCAATCATATTTTTTCATCAAAACCTTATTTTATCATTCTATATATAGTTATTATGTCTTAGTGAAGGTAAATTTTTGTTTTGAAAATCCAACCTCTACTTTATCTTTGGCGATAAAATCTCCTGCAAGAATTTTTTTGGCTAATGGATTTTCTATTTCAGATTGAATTGCTCTTTTCAATGGTCTTGCCCCAAATGCAGGATCAAATCCGGCTTCAGCAATTTTTTTAATCGCTTCAGAGTTAATCTCAAAATCCATTTCCATCGCAAGTAACCTTTCACGAAGTTTTTCTAATTGAATTTTAGCAATGGACTGAATATTTTTAGCTTCAAGTGAATGAAATACTACAATTTCATTTATTCTATTTATAAATTCAGGTTTAAAGTAATTTTTCACCTCACCCATGACAGCAAGTTTTAAAACTTGATAATCTTCATCTGCTTTTGCTTGAATCATCTGAGAAGCAAGATTGGATGTCATAATAATGACTGTATTTTTAAAGTCGACAGTTCGTCCTTGACCATCTGTCAATCGACCATCATCCAATACTTGTAATAGGACGTTAAAGACATCAGGATGTGCCTTTTCAACCTCATCAAGTAAAATTACACTATAAGGTTTTCTTCTCACTGCTTCAGTTAAATAACCCCCCTCATCATAGCCTACATACCCTGGAGGCGCCCCAATAAGCTTAGCTACAGAATGTTTTTCCATAAATTCACTCATATCGATTCGTATTAAATGATCTTCTGAATCGAATAAAAACTCAGCCAATGCTTTTGTTAATTCAGTTTTCCCCACACCTGTAGGCCCAAGAAATAAAAATGAACCGTAAGGTTGATTTGGGTCACTTAAGCCCGATCTTGATCTGAGGATTGCATCAGAGATTGTGGTCACAGCTTCATCTTGACCTACCACACGCTGATGAAGTTTCTCTTCAATATTTAAAAGCCTATCCCTATCTCCTTGTAGCATTTTAGAAACTGGAATACCTGTAGCGCGACTGACAACCTCTGCAATTTCATCAGCCCCCACCTCAGTAACCAACATCCTTGGTTTTTTACCTTCTTTATTTTCATTCTTTGTTGCCTCTTTCAATTGAGACTCTAATTGCGGCAACTCACCGTATTGTATTTCAGATACTGCCTGCCAATCTCCAGCACGATTTGCACTGTCCATCCTAAGTTTAGCCTGCTCAATTTTTTCTTTAATGTCATGTGTGCCGCTTAATAAGATTTTTTCAGACTTCCAAACCGCCTCTAAGTCATTAAATTCTCTTTCACTTTCTTTGATATCGTGTTCAATCGATTTCAAACGCTTTTTTGAAGCTTCATCTTTTTCTTTTCTAACAGCTTCTTTTTCAATTTTTAATTGAATTAATCTTCGCTCAAGTTTATCAAGCACTTCTGGTTTTGAATCAATTTCAATTTTCACTCGAGATGCGGCTTCATCAATTAAATCAATTGCTTTATCAGGGAGAAACCTATCGGTGATATATCTTTGAGATAACTCAGCTGCTGCAACTATAGCTGGATCTGTAATTTCCACATTATGATGAATTTCGTATTTTTCCTGAAGTCCTCTTAAAATTGCAATCGTAGCTTCAACTGAAGGTTCTTGAACAATTACCTTTTGGAATCTTCTTTCAAGTGCTGCATCTTTTTCTACATACTGACGGTATTCATTTAAGGTTGTAGCTCCCATACAATGCAACTCTCCTCTTGCTAATGCAGGCTTGAGCATATTTCCGGCATCCATTGCCCCTTCTGCCTTTCCTGCACCGACCATAGTATGGATTTCATCGATAAATAAAATAATTCTTCCATCCTCTAATGAGATTTCTTTTAAAACAGCCTTGAGTCTCTCCTCAAATTCACCCCTATATTTAGCCCCCGCAAGTAATGAAGCCATATCAAGTGATAATATTTTTTTGTTCTTCAAGGACTCGGGAACTTCCTCATTGATAATGCGTTGAGCTAACCCTTCAACAATAGCTGTTTTTCCGACACCCGGCTCACCAATAAGTACTGGGTTATTTTTAGTTCTCCTCTGAAGAACTTGCATTGCTCTTCTAATTTCATCGTCCCTTCCAATAACAGGGTCAAGTTTTCTTTGTCTTGCTCGTTCAGTTAAATCAAGCGTATATTTTTTTAAAGCTTCTCTTTGACCATCTGCACTTTGTGAATTTACCTTCTCATTTCCTCTAACTGACATAATTGATTTTTTTAGTGTTTCCTTATCACAGCCTGCCTCTCTTAATAATTTACCTGCTAAATTTTTATCCTCGATCAAAATCAATAAAAACATTTCTGTTGAAATGTAGTCATCTCCTTGCTTCAAAGCTAATTTTTCAGTTAAATTTAAAACACCGTTCAATTCTCGTGAGATACCTATCTCACCATCTTTAGATTCAATTTTTGGTAGATTTTGTATTGCTGCATTGAGAGCATTTTTTAAATTTTGAGTTTTACAACCAGCCGAAGATAATAATGATATTTCATCTCCTTCTGTTTTTTCTAACAATGCATAGAGTAGGTGAATGGATTCAATTGATCCATTATCATTTACATTTGCTAAGGTTTGCGCATCAGCAATTGCTTGTTGAAATTTTGTTGTCAATTTATCAAAACGCATATATTTAATATTCTCCAGTTATTTTTTATTTGATTAATATAAATATTGTGATGAAAATAGAAAATACAAGTATTGAAATTATTCGAAGATTTCAGGCCATTTATTCGAACAAAAATTGGCGAATTTAGCAGTAGAGAAATAGTTTTAGGATTCTTACTTATGTGCCATAGGTTAAATCACTTTTGATGATTTATTTATTCTTAGAGCCAGCACATAAGCAAGATATGGTGAATTGACTGATATCCGACAACTGAGTTCACTTTGATTAATATCATTTCAGGTATAATCGCTATAAAATTAATTAACTAAAGGAAAAATTATGAGAAAGATTTTAATCACTTTTTTTATGTTGGGCTTTATGAACACTGCGTTGGCTGATGAAGAATTCTACGGAAAAATTGAAAGCATGCCTGAAAATTCATTTGAGGGAGAGTGGGTTATTGACGGGAAGACATACCAGGTAACCAGTGAAACAGAAATTGATGAAGAGGATGGCATCGCAAAAGTAGGTGCTTGTGTCGAGGTTGAAATCGACGGTGGTGAAAAAGATTCTGGGGCAGTTGAAGAGATAGATGTTAAAAAATATAGTTTCTTATGTAGTTTCTATAAATTTATTGACTAAAAACTTAATTATTTAAAATAAGGGAAAAAATGTTATTTCATTTAGATTTTCGTGTTGAATACTCAGCTGAGATGTCACAAAACGACTTATTTGATATTTGGTCAGAAGAGGCAGCTGCCGCAGTTGGTGCCAAAAAAGCTGGAGTGGTTGTAGATCTGTGGAAAGCCGTCGGAGATAGACGTGTTATTGCAATTGTAAAAGTTGAGAGCATGGAAATGCTGGATCAAATTTTATTAGACTTACCTATCATGAAACGAATGGGTCAACATGTAAAAGTTGATGTTACTGCATTAAGAACATACGAAGGTTTTGCTCAAGATGTTAACGAGCGCCTAGTAAAATAATTAAATTTATTTGAATTTATTCCAGAAATGGAGTGAAAATTTTTTAAAAAAAAGTGCATTTAAAATCAAAGGGAAAACAATACCCAAAACAATAGAGAGAATGATCCACTGAGTATCACCTACGTTCATTAATCGCATTTTATTGTCATATAACCCAACAATTAGAATAACTATGCCAGAACAGTATGTGATATTTACAAGGGTATTCGTAAATCTATTCATTCAAGTATTTCCAAGAATATTATTATAAAAAACTCCCCTTTTTTTAAAGGGGAGTTTTAAAACTTACTTTTTACTAAAAGGTACCAGTCACACCAAATATCACAGCACGAGCTCCTAATGGAGTTTTATCTTTAATAATCGATGTACTCTCTCTTTGTGTTGTATCAAGTAAATTAGTCCCCTTTACAGAGAGAATAATATTAGCTTCTACAGGAAGTGCATAACTTACATAAACAGATATATCAGTGAAATCATCAGTCTTATATTCATTTTCAGCAAGCTTATCTTGCTCAAAAACATGCATGACTTCTACTCCTGCATTTAATCTGTTCCATTGATAGTTATGGCCCGTTCCAATTCTCATCGCTGGCATCAATGGTAAATCTCCACCATCTCTATTTTTGCCACGAACGTAGTCACCCCAAACATCTGCAGTGTAATTTGTGGTAATTTTTCTGCTTCCCTCAAATTCATACCCATAAAAGTCTGCTGGGACACTTTGATATTGATAGACGGGTAATGCTTCTTCTTCACCTTCATGCTCATGATACTGAACTGTACCTGTATTGATTTCAGCAATATAGTCGTCAAATCGTGTGAAAAATGGACTAAAGGACAACTTAGTTTTTCCATCCTGCCATGAAATGATTGTATCAATTCCATTAGATTTCTCTTTCTTTAAATTCCTATCACCTTGTTCGATGGTCTCTGTTGCATGATGCTCACCATAAATATAGAGCTCATTCATCGCAGGCGCTCTCTCTGTGTGGTTCAAATTAACTGCTATCGACCAATTTGGATTTAAATTAAAAATAGACCCAATAGATGCATTGGTAATATTAAAGTCCTCTTCTGATGCATCAAAGGTGGTTTCACTCTCTTCTCCGCCTGGTTCAGATGCACCATTATCACTGGTGAAGCTATTAGCATCATATTTCGTATAGCCTTGCCTAAATCCAAAACTAAAGGTGTGATCATTGAATTTAAAATCTTCCAAGAAATAGATAGCAATATCTTTATTCTGGTTATTTGCAATCAATGGTTTACCTGCATCCTTAGAAAACCTTCCCTGCCCTGCATCGATTCCAACTACACCGGGAGTATTAAAAAATGAGTGGGCAAATTCTACTTTTCCATCAAATTGTTTATCAATAAAATCTGTCCCGATTTCTCCTTCCGGCTCTACTTCTTTGTGGTAGTAATCAGCATAGCTAAAGGCAAACTTAAAATTATCGATATTATTTGCAATATCTTTTCTTTCCATTTTAAAGTCATATTTATCTACATCCATATCGATATAAGCGCCATCTTCGAGTGGAATTCCATATTCCATTTGGTGGTTTGAATAAGAAAACCCTGTATAACCTTGGTCGGTAATCTTAGAGATTCCAACTGACCCACCTTGGCTTTCAACATAAGAATTAACTAATGTGTCATCACCATATTTATCTCTTGGGTACTCCTCTGGCTCGGCCTCATTTAAATATTTTGACACTGACAGACCTGGAATATTCAAGTTTTTACTAGAACGATCGTAACCATCCACATGAATCATTATGTCATTGATACCATAGTCAATTAAAAACGAACCCGCCTGCTCATTATTAGCCCCACCAGTCCCTAAGTCATAGGCACCCATTAAGCCTTCATAGTAATCACTATGAATTCTGTTATCTATGATATTAATAACGCCACCAGTCGCGCCACCTCCATAAATTACTGCGGCTGGGCCTCTTACGATTTCTATCTGCTCGGCTGCTAATGTATCAATGGCCACACTGTGATCTCCAGACATAGCTGAGACATCATTGACTTGAATGCCATTATTTAAGATTTGAATACGGTTATTACTCATACCTCTTATGACTGGTCTTCCGATAGCATCACCAAAGGCTGAATTAGATACACCTGGGGTACCCTTTAATGTAGCACCAAGAGACGAGTCTCGTATTCTGCTTAATCCTTCTCCATTATAAATTTGAATGGGTTTTACCATTTCATCATTTGATAACTTTAATGGATTTGCAGTGACCGGGATCTCTCTTAGCTGGACATGCCCCACACCATCTGCATAAACGCTCATACTCATAAATGGTAGAGCGCATAAAATATATTTTAAACGCACAACATTACTCCTAAAAATTAATTTATTTAAACTTCTTCGAATGAATTTTTAGGTTTTTTAAGGTGCTCGGGATTGATAAGCGACAAGTCCAAGAGAAAAAATATCTCTAAGCAGGTAATTGTCGTTAATATGATTGGTTTGAGTAAACGAAAAATCAATATCGTATGAAAAATTGGTCGTTTTAGTTGAATGATCTTGAAGCACACAGTCTTCACAATCGAAGGCACTTTCATGATGTTCATCACCATGATATTGATGTTCAATATCATGAGTGAAGCCTGTTTGTATGTTAAATAAAAGGCTAAATAGTATTAATAGATATGAAAGATTTTTTTTCATTGAGCTTATTTTAACTTAAAATTGGTACTTTTCAAGATTGATAAACCAAATAAATGTCACAATTTATAAATAAAAATAATCCACACAGCTTAAGCACCTTATTTTTTACTGAGATGTGGGAACGTTTTAGTTACTATGGTATGCGCGCTTTATTAGTTTTGTATTTGGTTAACTCACAAAATTATAGTGAATCAGATGCGCTGCATATTTATGCAGTCTATACGGGCTTAGTTTATCTAACACCCCTTATTGGAGGCTACCTAGCCGATAGGTTTTTGGGCTCTCAAAAGGCAATTTTCATTGGGGGTTTAACCATGATGATTGGGCACTTCTTGATGGCGTTTCCCAATTTTCTTTATCTTGCAATCGGCATGTTAATTATTGGTAATGGTTATTTCAAACCCAATATAAGCTCCCTTTTAGGTCGTTTATACAAACCAGACGATGTAAGGCGTGATAGCGGATTTAGTATATTTTATGTGGGTATAAACTTGGGTGCATTTTTAGCGCCCTTAATTGTTGGTTATGTTGGGGAAACAATCAACTGGCACTATGGTTTTGCAATTGCAGGCTTCGGTATGCTGGCAGGCCTCATTCAATTTTATATTGGCCAAAACAAAATAATAAAAGAGGATATTTCATCACAATCAAAAAAATTAAATCCAGCAGACTGGGGAATAATTACATTGGTATCACTAATCAATCTGCCCCTGATCTTAGTAATTCTCGAATTAAATCAAATCATCAATGATTTCTTTTTTGAAATATTAGCAATCTTAATTATTTTGATTTTTTTCTACTTCATAACCAAAAAAAAACAACTTTTAACAGTAAAAAAAGATATTAAGAGAATTGCCTACATCGGTATCCTGTCAATTTTTGTCATATTTTTTTGGGTCGGTTTTGAGCAAGCAGGTGGGTCTTTAACTTTGTTTGCTAATAATTCAGTTGATAGAAATTTCCTAGGATTTGTCATTCCTGCCTCATTTTTTCAATCCATTAATCCTTTAATTATTATTCTAATTGGACCTATGATTGCAAATTTTTGGTTAAGTGTTGATCGAAGTAAAAATAAGATTAACACCTCGCAAAAAATGGGATTAGGTTTGCTTCTTCTAGCAAGTGGTTTTTTTCTTATAATGCTTGTCAATAACTCTAGCGAAACATCGATTAGTCTTTGGTGGCTAGTGGGCGTTTACTTTTTGCATACTATGGGTGAGCTATGTCTCTCCCCTATTGGGCTTTCAATGGTTTCTAAAGTATCGCCTAAAAAAATTGCCTCTCTTATGATGGGCTTTTGGTTCCTTTCGTCTGCGGTAGCTAACTTTACGGCTGGAAAATTGCCAGCAATATTAGAATCAAATAATTTGGATTTATTTACATTCCTTTCGGTCTCATCCTTAGTAGCAGGTTTAGTGCTTATCTTCATATCATCATTTATGGAAAAATTAATTAAATGAAACTGATCTTATTTATCTTTACTTTACTGTATTCAAATTTATCCCTTGCAAAAGAATGGACTTTTGATGCCATACTTAACGATAAGTTAATTGGGCAACACACCTTTATATACAAAGATGATAAAACTTTAAGTCAAGCTAATTTTGAGTTCGAATACTTCTTCATGGACTTTATCTATCAACATAAATCAACTGAAACCTGGGATGGTAATTGCTTAAAATCAATCACTAGTAATACTGATGATGATGGAGAAATATATGATGTTGATGGCCGCTTAGGTTTAGATGGATTTGTAGTTTCATCGAATAACAAAACAACAAAACTTCCGTTATGTATTATGACCTTTTCCTATGGAAACCCTAAAATTTTAGAACAAAAAAAACTAATGAATGCACAAAGTGGTGAGTATCTAGATGTTGATATTCAATTTCTCTCGCAGGAAGACTATATTCTAAAAGGTAAAAATATAAAGGCTAATTTATGGCAAATTAAAGCCGAGGGTGAAAGCGGTGATTTATTGATCCATCTTTGGTACGATGAGAATATGCAGTGGGTTGGACTTAAATCTTCCACACCCATAGGTGATATGCACTACAAATTGAGATAATTTCATTTTATAAATTTTTGCAATATTAAGAATGACATGAACACACTCTTGGCCTTCATTCAATTCATCTTTATGGGTTTTATCATTTATGGCTCAGTTATCACTTTTGGTGATACTTCAACCAACACAAGCTTATCAGGAATTTTTGCTCCAATATTAGCTTGGTTTTCTGGTACAGGTCTTCGAGCATCCTTTAATGGTGATAATAAAAGCCAAAGGCAGGGCAGCATTTTTATGACAATCATCATTCTGGCTTTAAGTTACTTATGGATCAATGCAAGTGGTTACTGGTATATTGCAAATGGAATTGAAATTTCAGGTAAAAACTTATTAGTTATTAGTTTTTTTATCGGATTTTTAAGCACTACAAAAACAATATCGCAGATAAAGAAATATTAGGATCCCCCTTCTTTTTTGCAACTACCTGTAAAATTTTTCCTAAAGGCATAAATCAATTCTGCCTTGTCATTAGTAATATCCACTCTATTAAATTCGTGTCTCCATAAAATTTTATCAGTAACCACATCAATCTCTACTTTATCAATTTTAATTGTTTGAATATCCTTGTTTTCTATTAATGCACTTGTAGTGAAGCTTCTAGTGCCGTTTATATTATCTTTTGATTTAATGTAACTTCTTTTAAGAGAGTAATCTTCCGTTAAATCAGTTTTATTATCAAACCATTCTCCATCAACTCTCATGCCTTTTTGATACACCTGAATACCAATAATTTTTTTAGCACCTCTTTCGGTACTTGGATCTCCTTCAATATATTTGATCTCTTCACCATTACACAAGAGAATAAAATCTTCTGCGAAAATAATTGAGGGTATAAATGATAATAATAAAAATAAAGTTCTCATAAATTATGTTGTTAGCTTAGAAAGATCGATCCTCTTTTTTACACATCGCTTGAAAATTATTTATTGTTTCTTTTTTTAACGTTTTCTTATTACTGACACTTTCCATTTCAGACAATTTTCCTGTCAAACGATCAATATTGATATTCATAAGACTAATACGAGAATCCTTAGTGTTTCCAATATCAGTAATTGTTTGTGAGGCTTTTATATCTTGTAATGTTAATTCATAATTTTCTTTAATTTCTATATCCTCATGTGGTGGTCTTTTTGGGGCAGTATATTCAGCATTTCTGAATATATATTTTCTACCAGAGTTTATGCCAATGTATTCCATTGTGTCCCTTTTAATTTTAATGAGCACTGATTCAAAATCTACGATATTCAATTCATTGCCTATAAAACCTCTAAACTCTCTTTTACCCTCACAAAATAAAGAAAATTCTTCAGTGTAAGCCAGCGGAGAAAAAAAGATGAAAATTGTAAATAAAAATTTCATTAATAAACCTAAATTAATAATCTTTAGGACATTTAAAGATTTTTTTAATTCCTAGTAATTAGTTAAAAACGTTGGTTTTTAAAAATCTTGCTTAATCTCTCCAAGCCAGTTTATAAATTTTTTAAGTTCCGCAAAAAGTTTGGTAATTAGGATTTGGTCGAATGGTTGATTGTTGAAATGATTCATTTGAAGCTGATACAGTGAATGGATTTAATAAAGCAGCAAGGAGAGAGTTAAAAGGCTTCATATCCCCGTTTTCTGCTGCCAATAAAGCCTCTTCTACAAAATGGTTATAGGGAACGATGACTGGGTTATGTTTACGCATCAAAATTAATGCTGATTTAGTTGTCTTTGAATTTCTTAATAACCTTTGTTGCCAAACTTCGTACCATTTTTTAAAGTCAGGCGATTTATATATTTTATTTTCAGACAATCTTTCATATGAAAGATCCCTAAATGTACTTGTAAAATCTGCTTTTGCAGTTTCCATCCACTTAAAAAGATTCTGAGCTAATACATAGTCATCCTCTTCTTCATTAAAAAGTCCAAGCTTAGACCGCATACCAGAAATCCATGCGCTATTAAATTCTTTTGCAAATCCACTTATTGAGACTTCGGCTAGCTTTAATGCATCGTCCATATTTTCGTGTAAAAGCGGTAAAAGACTTTCAGCAAGTTTTGTCAAATTCCAATGCGCAACATGCGCTTGGCTTCCATATTCATAACGTCCATTTTGATCAATTGAGCTAAATACTTTGTTCATAGAAAAAATATCGATGAAAGCACATGGTCCATAATCAATTGTCTCACCGCTAATAGTCATATTATCGGTATTCATAACGCCATGAATAAAACCAACATGCATCCATGAGGCAATAAGTTTAGCTTGCTGAGAAATAACAGCTTTAAGAAAGCTTAAATAGGGATTTTCCTGATTAGTAAGTTCTGGATAATGCCGTTTTATTGCATAATCAGCCAAATTCTTAAGCGCTTCGCTATCGAGCATTTTACTTGCATATTCAAAAGTACCCACCCTTATATGGCTGGATGCAACCCTCGTCAATATTGCACCTTTCATTAAAGATGAACGCATTATTGATTCACCAGTTGATACAACAGCTAAACTTCTGGTCGTGGGAATATTGAGCGCATACATTGCCTCGCTGATAATATATTCTCTCAACATTGGAGCAAGCGCAGCTCTTCCATCTCCATTTCTTGAATAAGGGGTTTGACCGGAACCTTTAAACTGTATGTCATAACGCTTTCCATTCGCAGAGATTTGCTCACCAATCAAATGTGCACGACCATCACCAAGAATAGAAAAGTGACCAAACTGGTGACCAGCATATGCTTGTGAAATTGGTTTTGCTTTTTCTGGTAATTTATTACCTGAAAAAAGTTGTGCAAGAAGCTCTTTATCGTCGGGTAAATCGATATCTATCAAATTTGATAACTTTTTATTAAAAATAATAAGGTTAGGTTTATTTACCGGAGTTGGATTTATGCGTGTATAAAATTGCCTAGGTAGGTCTGCGTAGGTATTTTCTAACTGCCATGTATTTAAAATATTCATTATAAATTTATAGGTCTAACTCTTGGTTATCAATAAATTCTTGAGTTTTATGTTGTTGCGCTACCCAATTCTCAATCACGGCATAGCTCCATAAAGCTGTCCTGTCTCTCATTTCTATAGGAGAGGGAAATTTTCCGTCTTTAATCCATTGCCTAAGAGTGTCTTTATTTATCTTTAAAGAGCTGGTGATATCATCAATATTCAAATAACTTTCTTTCACATTTTTTATATTAGCAAAAATTGAACATTTAGACTTGTTTCATACTATTATTTTGATACTATGTTGAACAATTAAAAAAAATTAAACGAAAGGAAAAGACAGATGAAAAAATTATTAGCTTTACTAGCGGTTGCAGCACTTTTTGCAGGATGTGCTACCAAAGAGCCTGAAAAAGGATTTCACCCTACTGATGATGTAAATTCAAATGCTCAAGGTGGTAAAGGCTTTG
>ENA-OQVM01001546-OQVM01001546.1-marine-metagenome-genome-assembly--contig:-NODE-1546-length-30163-cov-5.780496_pt1 | contig 30163 bp, 25 predicted proteins | sample MGYA00237776_ERZ505498 | MGnify/ENA primary metagenome ERZ505498 (study PRJEB26159, sample SAMN06265151) | marine metagenome | isolation source: Helgoland LTER site | place: Germany:Helgoland, sampling...
TGCAGATGGGGCTGTTGCAACGGATGCTTTGTATGTTTCTGGATATGAGGTGAAAGGGCCAGTAGACATGCTTGGTAACTTCCTTGTGAGTCGTAAAACAACCTCTAGTGTAGTGGCTTGCCTCTGAGTCGAGCGGTTTGTAAGCCATTGGTTTATATAGAAATAGACGCCATTACACTGGGGGTGTAGTGGTCGCAGGTTCACAAATTACCCCTACGGCGAAATTTGAACGAGTCGCAACGCGACGCAGCCCCAAGGGGATTATTAACAAACTTTAGTTTGTTAATAATTAAATCCTGCCGTCCCCTCTCAGTATTGCACCCAGTCCTTAAGTGCACTAACCCACCCAAGAGATCCCTCGACTGCGCTCGGGATGACAAATAATTATGTCATCCTGAGAGAGCGCAGCGAACCGAAGGATCTCCCCGCGTACTGCACCAGATCTCTCCACTGTGGTCGAGATGACAAGCTTGTTTGTTTGAGATGACAGCGTGGCGAGCAGGTGGCCTTTTTTATTTAACCGCCGGAACGGCGGATTTCGAGGGCTAAAGCGTCAGGTTGACAAATTACGCCTGCGGCGAAATTTAAACGAGGCGCGCAGCTACGCAGCCCCAAAGGGGTGGCAATAGCCCTCAGGCTATTACTATAAACCCTGCCTGGCAAACTGTACCTCGACTGTCCAAGTCGCTCTAACAATCTACTGTTTCAAGATAAAAGAGCCTCTTATCTCACCTCTATCCCTCTTTATCTTATTTTTGTGGATGTCAATTACTCCAGGTTGCAGACTGCATCCCATAAAAATATCGTCGTTAGAACTGATTAAATACACAATTATTCAAGAGGGTTCCATGTTTTCAGATTATCTGCTCCACCACACAAGTAAATCCCTTATCGTTGGCATTACCGCAACTATACTTAGTGCATGTGGCGGTGGAGGCGGCAGTGGATCACCAGCCAACCCTCCAGCGGCTGATACCCGTGCACCGGTGATTACACTGAGTGGCTCATCTTCAATGCCCCATGAGCAGGGCATAGAATTTACAGATCCCGGAGCCAGTGTAACGGACAATGTAGATTCAAATCTGAGCTTTAGCGTAGCAGGCGAGGTAAATTCAGCGGAAGCTGGCTCCTACACTCTGACCTATTCTAGCAGTGACAGTGCGGGCAATACTGCATCCGAAACCAGAACCGTCACCGTCGCCGACACAAGCTTACCGGTTATTACTTTAGCTGGTGACCAGACAGTCTCTATTAACGTTGGTGGTGCCTGGTCTGATGCCGGTGCCACAGCAGCGGACACCATTGATGGCGAAGTTGCTGTTACCGTTACTGGTGTGGTCGACAATGGCACTGCGGGCGTTTACACGCTCACCTACACGGCAACTGATGCTGCTGGCAATACAGCCAGTGCAGCCAGAACAGTCACTGTCGAAGATGCCGACTCCGGTGTTACTGTCGCCGATGATCTGCCGATTATTCAAGAGGGCGTAACCTCAATAGAATGGGATACTGGCCTGGTTATCGTTGATGAGGCTAAAGGCTGGGGTCGATGTGAGACCGGCGATGATACCACCTGCCCAAGCGCTAGCTGGTCAGTGGTAAGCGACTCTGAGCGCGGCGATGTGTTGCAAATTAGTCACGCGGCTGGCGCAAGGCTCGGCTTTGTTATTGCTCAGACATCAACCCCCTATAACCTGTCTGCTTATGCTGGCGGAACCATCGAGTTTGATGTGAAGATTATAAGTGGCGATAACAAGCTAACGATGAAATCGGAGTGTAGCTATCCCTGCACATCGGGTGACTTTAGCCTTGGCGCGGTCGACGGCGCAGGTTGGGACGCATTATCGGTCAATGTAAACGAACTGGTCGATCAGGGACTTAACCTATCAGGCGTAGATATCGGCTTTGCAATCTGGGCCACAGACCATGACTCTACAGTGTTTCAGGTAGACAATGTACGCTGGGTCGCTAACCCCAATGGGCCAAATGCCAGTTCAGGCAATACTGGTGGTACTGCTTCTGATTGGGTTAAGACTGACCCCAGTATCGGTTACCAGTCAGCAGAATCCTATCCCGGCTATACCAAGATATTCTCTGATGAGTTTGATGGCACTGAGCTAAATACGGATATGTGGCGCTTTGATATTGGCACTGGCAGTAATGGCTGGGGCAACAATGAACTGGAGTACTATCGTGAAGAAAACGCCTCAGTCGAAAATGGCTTGCTGGTCATCGAAGCCCGCAAAGAAAATTTTGGCGGCAGAAGCTATACATCCTCTCGCATTAAAACCGAGGACAATTTTTCCTTTACCTACGGTCGGGTAGATGTCCGCGCTGTGGTAGCAGAGGGCAAAGGCCTGTGGTCTGCGGCCTGGATGCTAGGGCAGAATTTCGCCGACATTAGCTGGCCCTACAGTGGTGAGATCGATATTGTAGATACCATTGGTGGTTCGGGTAATGAAGACACTGCAGTGCACAATGTCTACTATAACAACGGTGGTTTAGACGCCAGCTACAGCCCACAGTCGGCAGGGACAGAGCATAAACTGTCGAGTGGTAAGACTTACTCTAACAGCTTCCATGTGTTCAGTATTGAGTGGTCAGCGGATGAGATTGTTTGGTATGTCGATGATATTCGGACTCACTCGGTATCCATTGCCGATGGTTCTGATCGGGCGGAGGCATTTAGAAACGACTTTTTCTTAATCTTGAATGTTGCGGTAGGTGGCAATTGGCCGGGCGCACCAACCACTGCGACACAGTTCCCTCGCGGCATGCTGGTTGACTATGTGCGAGTGTTCCAATTAACCCCCTAAAACTGGACACAAGATAACAGGCTAGTAAGTGAACCAGAAGAGACCCTTCGGCTGCGCTCAGGGTGACAGATTTAATCGGTAGATTCACACCAAAGGCTGTCACCCTGAGAGAACGAAGTGAACCGAAGGATCTCTGTTAGTTTGCATGACATCCTTTGGTTAAGCTCCGGATGACAAATCGAGGGCGGAGGGCTTTTCGCTTAACCAGCCCAATTTTTGACTCGAGGGCCTAATTAATCACTCTAAGAAGCATAATTCCCCGGCTTAAGCCCCTTCTTAGTATCAAAGAAAGTCTTCAACTGCTGCATATCCGCCTCAATATCATCACTGGGTTCCATCAGCCCCTCAATGCCAATAGTGCGCACAGCGCTATCAACATAGACCACTAGAATTGGCACCCCCGCAGCCTTCGCCACATGGTGAAACCCTCGTTTCCAATTAGCATTGGGACTGCGCGTACCCTCAGGCGTAATGATTAACACAAACTCCTCACGTGCCTCATAAATACCCGATATATAAGTCACCAGAGACCCTGCTTGCCTGCGATTCACTGGGACTGCACCACAGTAGCGCAGGAACCAGCCCAGAGGTCCCACAAATAGCGTATCTTTAATCAGCACACTTGGCTGTAGACGGAGCACGGATACGGTAAGCACAAAAAGGAAAAAATCCCAGTTTGATGTGTGCGGTGCAACGATCAGCACGTACTTTTTCTGATCTGTGGGCAGAGTCCCACCCACCCGCCAGCGAATTATTTTCAAGATAACTTTTGACAGTACACGGAGTAATGGCGAGAGCAGCGGTGTGGAAAAAAGGGTGTAGCGCATATTTGTCTCTCCAGAATGCGTAGTAATAGCTGAGGCGCATATTAAAACCGCATTTTACAGGCTGGTCTATTGGTAAGTTAATAAGAAGAGGATACCATCAAAACCTTGCGGGCAAGGCCCTTTGATATGCGACTCGTTGGCTTCAAAAATAATAATAAAGGAGTAAGGGGTGAGCAAATCACTAAAAACAGATTATCTGATTATTGGCAGCGGCCTAGTGGGCATGGCCTTTGCCGATACGCTATTTACTGAAACTGATGCCAATATCATTATTGTCGATCGCTACGCGAAGCCTGGCGGTCACTGGAATTTGGCCTATCCCTTTGTCACTCTGCATCAACCCTCATCATTTTTCGGTGTTAGCTCAAAGGAGCTAAGCCGAGGGGAGATTGATCAGATTGGTTTGAATAAAGGCATGGGTGATCTTGCTACCGGTGATGAAATCTGTGCCTACTTCGACGATGTGATGCGCCAGCGGTTTTTAGCCAGCGGCAGAGTGCAATACTTTCCCATGTGTGAATATGAAGGGGATGGTCAGTTCACCTCTAAGCTGACCGGTGAAACGCACTCAGTAGACTATGAGAAATTAGTCGACGCCACGTTCTTGACCATTGCCGTGCCCTCTACCCACACACCGAACTTCAGCATAGCGGCTGAGGCGCAATTTATGCCGCTCAACGATATGCCAAGCATCACTGAAAAACCTGCTGGCTATGTAGTGATTGGTGGCGGTAAGACGAGTATAGATGCCTGCCTATGGTTGCTTGCTCAGGGCGTTGACCCCGATGATATTACCTGGATTCGATCTCGTGATGCCTGGCTGCTCGATCGCGCCAACACCCAGCCTACACATGAGTTCTTCCACAAGTCTGTGGGTTCCATTGCCGCGCAATATGAGGCGATTGCCAATGCCAGTTCTATTGAAGATATGTTTGACCGCCTTGAAGAGGGCGGTTATCTGCTGCGTTTGGATAAAGCGGTGCGGCCGACTATGTTCCATGCCGCCACAATCAGCAAACCTGAAATAGAGCAGTTACAGCGGATTAAAACTATCGTCCGTATGGGCCAGGTGAGCGCCATTGAAAAAGACCGTATTGTTTTAACGAAGGGTGAAATCCCAACCACCCCAGCCCATATCCATGTTGATTGCTCGGCAAGTCTGGAGCGATCTTTTGCTCACAAAGCCCCACGCCCGGTATTTGCTGATGACTGTATTACGCCGCAGATGATCCGCGCCTATCAACCAGCCTTTAGCGCATCTATGGCAGCCTATGTTGAGGTTAACTATGACAGTGACGCCGACAAGAACCGCCTCTGTGCTCTAGTCCCACCGCCAAACCATGATGTGGATTTTATTCCCATGACACTGGCGATGATGATGAACCAATTTAATTGGTCTCTGGATAAGACCCTGCGCCTTTGGGTGCGAGAGAATCGACTGGATGGTTTTACCAAACTAATCAGTAGTGCTGACAAAGCCGATCAGCAGAAGATGGAGATTTTGCAGCGCATTCAAAACAGCGCAATGCCCGCTATCGCCAAGTTACAACAATTCAATGTAGAGCTGCTGAATACAGCGCTATCTAAAGCACTTATCTAAAGGAAACAAAGAATGAGTGAATTTCAAACCTATAAAAAAGACCTCACCCGATCACGTTTGGTTGAGACTGATAAGACACAAGCCCTCGCCGATTTAAAAGCGGGTGATATTTTGGTGGAAATCGAGCGCTTTGCCTTTACCGCCAACAATGTCACTTATGGTGCAGCTGGGGATACGATTGGCTATTGGAAATTCTTCCCCGCAACAGCAAATGAAAGTGGCGACTGGGGTTGTCTGCCGGTCTGGGGGTTTGCCGAAATTACTGCGTCTAAGACTGATGGGCTTTCTATAGGTGAACGAATCTACGGCTACTTTCCTCCGGCTGACTTTCTTGTAATGTCGCCAATAAAGGTCTCCCCGCAACGCTTTATGGACGGTGTCGCACATCGGGCAGAACTGCCGGGGGTGTACAACAATTATCTGCTGATGTCAGGCGAAGCGAATTATGACCCCTCCAGCGACAATGTTCGCGCCCTGTTAAATCCTCTGCATGTCACGTCCTTTTGTCTCTGTGATGCCTTGCAGTCAGAGACATATCACGGAGCCTCCCAGGTGGTTATTTTGAGTGCCTCAAGTAAAACCGCCATAGGTCTTGCTCAGGGTTTAGCCGATGCAAAAGACAGCCCTAAAGTTGTCGGCGTGACCTCCCGGACAAACTATGATTTTGTCGCCTCTCTCGGTTGTTACGATGAGATTATTTGTTACGACCAGCTGGGCAATATTGATGAAAGCAAGACCACGGTTATGGTGGATATGAGCGGTAATCGCAGTGTTTTAGGAACCCTGCATGAAGCCCTGGGCGACAATATGCTCAATTGCATCAGTGTCGGTATGACTCACTGGGAAACCCTCAGTGATAATGATCCTCTGGCGGCCAAAATCAATCGCCAGCGCAGCAGCTTTTTCTTTGCTCCTGCCCATGTTCAAAAGCGTGTGGGTGATTGGGGTCAGGACGGATTTAATCAGCAGGCTGGCGCTTTTACCCAGGCGCGCATGCAGCAGAGCGCAGGCTGGATGACTGTGGAGACGGTGCCTGACTTTGGGGCTTTTGCTGAGGTTTATGCTGAGGTTGTGGTGGGTAAGATGAACCCTAATGAAGGGCTTATTGTATTGCCCAAATAATTTGTGGGCGGCCAAGGATGGGCTGAATGAAATTCTGCTGTCGAGGCTCCAGTATCACGCCGCTGCATCTAGTGCAGTAGACCCATACAAGAGATCTCCCACATGCGTTCGAGATAACAGTGGGTTTAGTAGGTAGCCTTGGTGAAAAACTTTAATTGGACTTAAGCTCGGCCGCCTGCTACCTTACTTTAAGTAAGGCAATTATAGGAGTGCAATACCATGTCCAAAGCAACAGTTACCAGCAAAGGGCAGATCACAATACCGTCCTCCATCAGGTCGGCGCTGAACGTAGTGGCGGGTGATCGCGTCGAATTTGTCCGGACAGCGGATGATCGCTTTGAGGTGGTGGCTGTCACTCAAGAAGTGGTTGAGCTGCGGGGAATGATCAAAGCCAAGCGCACAGTTAGCATTGATGAGATGAATCAGGCCGTAAGGGCTAAGGCTGGACAGCGTTGATCGGCTTGGATACCAATGTTCTGGTTCGTTATTTGACTCAGGATGATAAAAAACAGTCAGCCAAAGTTAATGCCTTGATCGAAAATGAGCTTACCGCCCAAAACCCTGGTTTCATTACAGCGATCACTTTGGTTGAAGTCGTATGGGTCCTGGAATCTTGCTATGACCAATCGAAAGAGGGGGTTCTTAATGTGCTGCATGCTTTGTTGACCACCAAACAATTGGTGGTTGAAAAGGCCGATAAGGTCTACATGGCCATGAGGCGCTTCGCAAATGGCAATGCTGATTTTAGTGATGCGCTGATTACCATTTTTTCGGAACAGGAAGGCTGTAGTCGGGTGGTCACTTTCGATAAGCGGGCAGTAAATGTTGGTATGGAGTTGTTGTAGCACACCGCTGGCAAATCCTGCGGTCTATTTTCAGTATCACTTTATTAGCATCTAGTGCGGTTGATCGTCCAAGAGATCTCTCAGATGCGTTCGAGATGGCAGTCCTTGGGCTTGTCATCTCGATATCCCCAAGCGCTAAAAACTGTCGGGACAGAGCCTGCCGTCCCGACTGCATTCATCACTGAGTTGCTCTTTAAAACAACCCAACAACCTCACCCTGTTCATTCATATCAATGCTATTCGCCGCAGGCACCCGCGGCAGCCCCGGCATCGTCATAATATCCCCACAGACCACCACGATAAAGCCCGCACCGGCCGATAACCTCACTTCACGAATGGCCACAACATGATTAGAGGGTGCGCCCTTTTGCGTCGGATCGGTTGAAAAACTGTACTGAGTTTTGGCAATACAGACCGGGAAATGCCCATAGCCACTGTCTTGCAGCTTTTGAATCTGGTCGCGTATTTTCTGATCAGCAATAATATCGTCGGCCCGGTAGAGCCTAGTGGCAACCGTTTTAATCTTCTCCCAAATCGGCATATCGTCAGGATACAGTGGGGCAAAATTGGCATGACCTGAATCCACCATTTCGACCACTTCATGGGCCAGCTCTTCAGTGCCAGCACCGCCATCCGCCCAGTGGGTGCAGTCGATGGCTTTAACGCCATTGGCCAGGGCAATCTTTTTGATCAGGGCAATTTCTGCGTCTGTATCTGAGGTGAAGCGGTTGATACCCACCACCACTGGCACGCCAAAGGCTTTTACATTTTCAATATGGCGAACCAGATTACAGCAGCCATCTTCAAGAGCGGTGAGATCTTCTTTGTCGAGATCTTCTTTGCCGACACCGCCGTGCATTTTTAACGCCCGAGTTGTGGCGACGATCACCGCGGCATCGGGATGTAGGCCTGCGGCACGGCATTTAATATCAAAGAATTTTTCAGCGCCTAAATCAGCACCAAAGCCGGCTTCGGTCACCACATAGTCGGCCATTTTAAGACCCGCTTTGGTAGCGATAACCGAGTTGCAACCATGGGCTATATTGGCGAAGGGGCCGCCGTGAATAATCGCTGGGTTGTTCTCTAGGGTCTGAACCAAATTCGGCGCCAGGGCGTCTTTAAGCAGCACCGTCATGGCGCCGGTGCCGAGTATTTCACTGGCATGAATTGGCTTGTGGTCGCGGGTGTAGGCGACAACAATTTTATTGAGGCGCGCTTTAAGGTCATCTAAGTCAGTGGCTAGGCAGAAGATCGCCATGACTTCCGAGGCCACGGTAATATCGTAGCCATCTTGCCGTGGGAAGCCATTGCCCGGGCCACCCAAACCACAGTTAATACTGCGCAGGGCGCGGTCATTCATATCCGCAACCCGCTTCCAAACAATGCGGCGGGCATCTATTTCCAGACTATTACCCCAGTGAATATGGTTGTCGATTAAGGCTGAAAGCAGATTGTGTGCCGCGCCAATGGCGTGAAAGTCGCCGGTAAAGTGCAGGTTGATATCTTCCATAGGCACAACCTGAGCATAGCCACCACCGGCAGCGCCACCCTTCATACCAAAGCAGGGGCCGAGGCTGGGTTCGCGCAGGCACACCAGAGCCTTCTTGCCAATGCGGTTAAGTCCGTCGGTAAGACCCACAGAGGTGGTGGTTTTACCTTCACCTGCTGGGGTTGGCGTAATCGCAGTCACCAAAATCAATTTGCCGTCGGGCTTATCTTTTAACGAGGCGATATGGTCAGGGCATATTTTCGCTTTAGTTCTGCCGTAGGGAATTAATGCTGCATCGGGAATATTTAGCTTTGCAGCAATCTCAGAGATCGGTTGGGTGGTGGCACTGCGGGCTATTTTGATATCACTCATGGGGCTCTAACTCCGTTAATTATGTCAATAACACTGCCAGGCAAGGCTATTTCTCGGCGGCGTTGTCACTTTGATGGTCATCTTCCATAAACCGCCATGGCTGCGGCTAGCTGAGACCGGCTTATGCTGTTCTAAAAACGACTCTAGGTCAAGCAGGGCAGGGTTTTGCGGCTATGGCGCTGGAGGATATATGACTGTCGTATCTGCGCCGTGGCGGTCTAGTATTGAGGGTTAAACTGCAAAAAATAGACTAAAAATCACCAACAATTGGGCGTTAACAGATGGCGATGAAAACAAGTGCAAAAGTAGTGGTCGTGGGCGGTGGCGTAGTCGGCGTTAGCACTCTCTATCATCTGGCGAAAAAAGGCTGGACCGATGTGGTGTTGATTGAGCGTAAAGAACTCACGTCCGGATCCACCTGGCACGCTGCGGGTCTGCTGCCGCTGTTTAATATGAGTTACTCGGTGGGTAAATTACACCAGTATTCTGTGGACTTTTACCATGAGCTGGAAAAAGAGACCGGCCAGAATGTCGGCTTCAGTGTGGTGTCTAATATTCGCTTGGCCTCTAACCAAGATCGTATGGATGAGTATAAATACTACTCAGGAGTGGCCCAGACCGTCGGTGTCGAGGTGAATTTTTTAACCCCGGAACAGGTCAAAGACGTTTGGCCAATGGCCAATCTCGACGGCGTTATCGGTGCGATTCAGCATCCAGATGACGGTTATATTCAGGCTGCTGATCTGACTATGGCGCTGGCCAAAGGCGCGCGTTCTCGCGGCGCAGAGATCTATCGCAACACCGCGGTGCTGGATCTTGAACAACAGCCCGATGATAGCTGGATTGTGAAAACCGACAAGGGTGATATCCACTGTGAGCAGGTTGTCTGCTGCACCGGCAATTTTGCTCGCAAGACCGGTGAGATGGTGGGTCTGGATATCCCAGTTATTCCAGTTGAACACCAGTATATTGTCACCGACCCACACCCCGATATTCTGGCGCGCAAGGCCCAAGGGCTTCCCGAGCAGGCTGTGCTGCGTGATTCCGACGCCGGTTATTATCTGCGCGAAGAGGCGGGCGGTTTTATTCTCGGCCCCTACGAAGAGAACGCCCCATGCTGCTATGTAGACGGCCCCAGCGAACACTCGGAATACGAGCTGTTTAATGGCGATCTCGATCGCCTAATGCCCCATATTGAAGCCTGTATGGAGCGGGTTCCCGGCTTTGCCGAGGTGGGCATCAAGACTGTCTATAACGGTGCTATTGCCTATACGCCTGACGGCAACCCCATTGTTGGCCCAGCCTGGGGTTTGAAAAACTTTTGGCTCAATGAGGGCCATAGCTTCGGTATAACCGCTGCCGGCGGTGCCGGTTGGCAGTTGGCGGAATGGATTGTTGATGGTGAGCCCACTGTGGATATGATGGGCGTCGATCCCCGTCGTTTTGGACCCTATGCAACCCGCGGTTATCTGCGCAGCAAAAACGAAGAAGCCTATGACCATGTGTTCAAAAACCATTATCCAGATGAAGAGCGAGGTGCGGCTCGGCCGCTAAAAACGACCCCCTGTTACGATCGTATGAAAGCGTTAGGTGCAGTGTTTGGCTGGGTCTATGGTTGGGAGCGACCCAACTGGTTTGCCCCTCCCGGATATTCCCTGTCGGCTGAAGACCTCAATAAGTCAGATACCCTGTGGAATAAAAATCATTCAAAAGCCCTGGCCGATGGCCGCATTGTGGAAAAGAATTCCTTCCGCCGCTCCAATTACTTTGATTTTGTCGGTGAGGAATGTCGCCATGTAAATCAGCATGTTGGTGTTCTCGATATGTCGGCCTTCTCCAAAGCCACAGTCACCGGTCATGGCTCAGAAGCTTGGCTAAACAGCATTGTCGCCAACAATATACCCAAGGCCGTTGGGCGCATTGGCCTCTGCCATATGCTCTCTAAAAACGGCGGTGTACGGGCCGAATTCACCATCTATAAGCGCGCTAGAAACAGCTATTATCTGGTCTTTGCCGGTTCCCAAGAGCGCCATGACTGGGACTATCTCACCAAGCTGGCACCGCGAGATGGCTCGGTTAATCTGCAAAAAATCACCACCCAGATGGGTGTTCTTGTAGTCGCTGGCCCCAAGTCTCGGGAGCTGCTGCAAAAGCTCACTGACACCGATATGTCTAAGGACAACTTTAAATGGCTCACCGGCAAATCCATCAATGTGGGTTATGCCCAGGCCGAAGCGCTGCGGGTTAACTTTGTTGGCGAGCTGGGCTGGGAGCTGCACCATCCCATAGAGATGCAAAACTATATCTTCGATGAGCTGATGAAGGCTGGCGCCGAGTTCAATATTAAGCCCTTTGGTATTCGCGCAATGGAGAGTATGCGCATCGAGAAATCCTATCGTCTGATTCCCCGTGAGATGTCGATTGAATACTCCGCCCTTGAATCCGGTTTAGAGCGTTTTGTAAAACTTGATAAAGACTGCGATTTTGTCGGTAAGCAGGCGCTGATCGCCTGGCAACAGCGCGGTTTTGATAATTGTTTCGCCACCTTGGAGATTCATGGCGTCATCGATGCTGATGCCCGGGGTTCTGAAGGACTCTACTGCGATGATCTGTTGATAGGCCGAGCTACCTCTGGGGGCTTTGGCTTTCGCACCAATAAGTCTCTAGCGCTGGGTCTGGTGAAGGCCGCTTATGGCGCCATAGGCACCGAATTGGAGATTGAAATTCTCGGTGATCGCTACCGAGCAACGGTTATCGAAGAGTCACCTTTTGACGGCGAAAATAGCTGTTTGCGAAGCTAGTTTTTAGGCGCGTCGCAAACTGATATTTCAGTGTCGTAGAAGCAGATGCGGCAGCGCCTAAACAGGCACAGACTGCGAGCAATAAAGATCCCATAAAAGAGAGAAAAAACTCTCCAACGGAAGAATGATTATGACTGAAACAACTGGGCGTAGAAGAGCGGGTAGAGAGGGTGGTGGCCGTGACGGACGCCGTGAAACTCGTGCCAATGCAGTAGTCAAAACCGCGCCCTTTATCGAGCGCAAGATTCCCTATTTCGAATACCTCAGCGAAGAGAATCTGCAGCTTATCGAAGACAATGCGGATATCTTGCTCGAAGAGATCGGTATCGATTTTCTCGATGACCCCGAAGCGCTGGCCATGTGGACCGCAGCCGGTGCAGATGTAAAAGGCTCTCGCGTGCATTTCCCCAAGGGTCTCTGTCGCTCGATTATTCAGGCCACGGCGCCACGCGAATTTGTGCAGCACGCGCGCAACCCAGAACGCAATGTGATTATTGGCGGCAAGCGCACGGTATTAGTGCCGGCCTATGGTTCACCTTTCGTCCATGATATCGACAAGGGTCGCAGATACGCCACCATTGAAGACTTTCAAAATTTTGTAAAACTGGCCTATATGGCACCGGGGATTCACCATTCCGGCGGCACTATCTGTGAGCCTGTGGATCTGCCAGTAAACAAACGCCACTTCGATATGATTTACAGCCACTTTAAATACAGCGACAAACCTCTGATGGGTTCAGTGACTCACCATGAGCGCGCTCAGGACACAGTGGATATGGCCAAGCTGGTCTTTGGCGATGAGTTTGTCGACCAAAACTGCGTGCTTACCAGCCTGATTAATGTCAACTCTCCCATGACCTACGATGCCACCATGCTCGGTTCCCTCAAAGTCTATGCGCGGAATAATCAGGCCACAGTAGTCTCACCCTTTATTCTGGCTGGGGCCATGTCGCCGGTCACCGCAGCGGGCACTGTGACCCAGATCCTGGCGGAAGCTCTGGCCGGTATCGCCTTTACTCAGCTCTGTCGTCCCGGCGCACCGGTTATCTTTGGAACCTTTGCTGCGGCAGTGTCTATGGCCACTGGCGCACCTACCTTTGGTACCCCAGAGCCAAGCCAAGTTATCTATGCCGCTGCGGCACTGGCACGTCGACTGGGCGTTCCCTTTAGAAGTGGCGGTGGACTCACCGGCTCCAAGTTACCCGACGCTCAGGCCGCCTATGAAGCCGCGAACACATTGCAGACCGCAGCCCTGGCCGGCGTACATTTTATGTTGCACACCGCCGGTTGGTTAGAAGGGGGGCTGGCTATGGGTTATGAGAAATTTATTATGGACTGCGATCAGGCCAGCATGATCTCTGTACTGCTCTCGGGTATGGATATGTCCGAGAACGGTCAGGCGCTAGATGCTGTCCGTGAAGTGGGTCCCGGTAAACATTACCTGGGTTCAGCCCACACCCTGAAGAATTTTGAAACCGCATTCTACCGCTCAACTGTAGCGGACAATAATAGCTATGAGCAGTGGCAGGTAGACGGTTCTCTGGATACTGCACAGCGCGCTAATCTGCTGTGGAAAAAAAACCTCAATGATTATCAGGCACCGGCATTTGACCCGGCGATCGACGAAGCATTGATTGATTTTATGGCCCGTCGCAAAGGCTCCTATGCCGACCGCGACTACTAAGCATGACTAATAAGCAAGAGTCTTGAGGAATAAACCCCATGTCTGAAGAAGACGATATTGTACTAACTGAGTTATCCGATGCAGATCTGGTTTTGCAGATGCATGACGATCTCTACGACGGCTTAAAAGAAGAAATCGAAGAGGGTACACAGATTCTCTTGGATCGAGGCTGGTCCCCAGAGCGCGTCTTAGGTGAAGCGCTGGTGGACGGTATGACCGTGGTCGGTGTGGATTTTCGCGACGGCATTTTGTTTGTCCCGGAAGTACTGCTGGCGGCGAACTCTATGAAAGGTGGCATGTCTATTCTCAAGCCTCTTTTAGCCGAGACCGGGGCCAAGCCCGTGGGCACCATGGTGATTGGCACGGTTAAAGGGGATATCCATGATATCGGCAAAAACCTGGTAGCGATGATGATGGAAGGCGCAGGGTTCGAAGTTCACGATATGGGTATTAACAATAGTGTCGAAGAATATCTCGCCGCTCTCGAACGTCACAAACCCGATATTTTGGGCATGTCCGCTCTGCTCACCACCACCATGCCCTATATGAAAGTAGTGATTGATGCCCTGAAAGATCATGGCCTGCGCGAAAAATATATTGTCATGGTTGGCGGTGCGCCGCTGAATGAAGAATTTGGCACTGCGGTTGGCGCCGATGCCTACTGTCGCGACGCTGCGGATGCAGCTACCACGGCGATTCGTTTGGTCCAGGAACGCAGAGCCCTAGAGGCGGCCTAATGACCGTCGCGAGCCCAGTCACTGGCTCAGTCGTTCCGGGCAAGTTATTGGTGATTGCCTGTGGCGCCCTGGCCCGAGAGATAGTCTGGCTGCAAAAGCACAATGGTTGGGGTCAGATCGATCTGCAATGTTTAGATGCCGAGTTACATAACAGGCCGAAACAAATCCCCCAGAAACTGCGGGAAAAGATTGCTCAATATCGCAATCAGTACCAGCATATTTTTGTTGCCTATGGCGACTGCGGTACCGGTGGTGAGATTGATCGAGTCTTGGCCGAGGCCGGAGACTCTGTGGAGCGACTGCCCGGTGCCCACTGCTATTCTTTTTATGCCGGTGAAGCGCGCTTTACCGAGATTGCAGAAGAGGAGTTGGGCAGTTTTTACCTGACCGATTTTTTGGTTGAGCACTTTGATCGCTTAATGTTTAAAGGGCTAAAGCTGGATAAGCATCCAGAGCTGCGCGATCAGTATTTCGCCAACTACAAGCTGGTGGTGTATCTGTCTCAGAGAGAGGATCCAGCCTTGGTAGTTAGAGCGAAAGCGGCGGCAGCATTTTTAGGTTTGGAATTTCGCCATGAACAGAGTGGTTATGGCGACCTAGAAAATGGTCTTCAACAACAGATCTTGAAGATTGTATAAGCATGAAGAGAGAGCAACCCGATGCAAAAAATTGAGGTATTTTGGCGTGATATCCCAGCTCAGATTCTGGTCAAAAGTGGCCGAGTCCGTGGCAAGGTGCTTCTTAGTCATCGTTTTCAGGCGGCTATAGATCGCGCCGCTATGCGTGCCGGTAAGGGTGGCAGCGAAGAGTATTTAGAAGACTGGCGCCGTTTCACCAGTTCAATCGAAGGAGAGGGCAGTCCCCAGGAATTGGCCCAGCAGTTTGCCGATGCTATCGAAGCCGCCTATTCCGACGCCGATATTAAGCAGCTGGTCGCCAGCAAAGGCCTCAGAGTAGAGATCGCTTGAAGCGGGTTCGTTACTGGTCGGCTAACAATGCCCGCTGGTTGCGTCGCGTCTACCAAGGGCTAGAAAGCGGCTTGGTGGCACTGCATCCGCTACTTAACCGTCTCGGCTATCAGCGCCTAGACCGCGGTTTTGCCGCCATAGAAAAAGTGATTAAAGGCTTCTTGTTCGACTCCCAATCCTGTGGTCAGTGTACTCTCGGCGAAACCGGTATGGCCTGCCCCATGAATTGCCCGAAAACCCTCCGCAATGGCCCCTGTGGCGGCGTGCGCAGCAATGGCAACTGTGAGGTTGATCCGAACATGGTCTGCGTCTGGGTGACCTCCTGGGAGGGTAGCAAGCTTGTCGGCAACCTTGAGTCCACCATTCAAGTGATTCAGGCCCCTGTGGATGTCCGCCTTAAAGGCACCAGTGCTTGGCTGCATGCTGTGCGTAAAAGAGTGAGAGCCAGACTATGACCTTTGACGACGAACCCCTAGCCGGAGAGAATCTGCCGATACTGCCGGGCCACGATTCCCCCGGTCGCTTTGAACGGGTGTTGCGCGCCGGTCACTTTGCCGTGACCGCTGAGATAGCGCCACCGGATTCTGCCGACCCTCAAGAAGTGTTTGACCGCGCCGCGCTGTTTGATGGTTATGTGGATGCGATTAATGCCACCGATGGCTCTGGTGCCAACTGCCATATGTCCAGTGTCGGTATGTGTGCGCTGTTAACCCGCCGCGGCTACTCGATGATTATGCAGATTTCATGTCGGGATAAAAACCGCATTGCCATGCAGGGGGATGTGCTCGGTGCCTCGGCCATGGGCGTGTCGAATATTCTCTGTTTAACCGGCGACGGTGTGCAGTCCGGCGACCATCCAGAAGCCAAGCCAGTATTTGATATGGACTGCATGACCAGTCTGCAAATGCTCAAGGGTATGCGCGACGACGGTCAGTTTCTCAGTGGCCGCAAAATCACTTCGCCACCCCAGGTATTTTTGGGCGCAGCGGCCAATCCCTTCGCGCCGCCGTTTGATTATCGGCCTTTGCGACTGGCGAAAAAAGTCGCCGCCGGTGCCCAGTTTATCCAGACTCAGTACTGTTTTGATATTGATATGCTCAAGACCTATATGGCGAAAGTGCGTGATTTGGGGCTCCACGAAAAAGTCTTTATTTTGCCCGGTGTCGGCCCACTGGCCTCGGCCAAGTCTGCCGAGTGGATTCGCAAGAATGTTGCCGGTGTGCATATTCCCGATGCCATTATTAAACGTTTGGCGGGAGCCCAGGACCAGAAACAGGAAGGCGTGAATATCTGTATCCATATGATCAATGAGATTCGCGAAATAGAGGGCGCCAGCGGCGTGCATATTATGGCCTACCGGCAGGAAGAGCGGATCGCTGAAATTGTAGAAAAAACTCAGGTACTGGGAAGTCGAACTCCCTGGCACCCACAACGATAATTTTTGGAGAACGGCATGACCATCACCACTATCAGTTCCGCCACAAGAGAAGTCAAAATCGGCTTTGATCAGCCCTTTGTGATTATCGGCGAACGCATAAATCCTACTGGGCGGAAAATTTTAGCCGCAGAAATGAAAGTGGGTGACTACAGTCGTGTAGAAGCCGATGCTCTAGCACAGATTGCTGCCGGTGCGCAGATGCTGGATATTAACGCCGGTATTCCACTGGCGGATGAACCCCGTATTCTGGCGGAAGCCATTCAGCTGGTGCAGTCGATCAGCGATGTGCCCCTGAGTATCGACTCTTCGATTATTGAAGCACTGGAGGCGGGTTTGGCAGTCTATCAGGGTAAGGCCCTGGTCAACTCGGTCACCGGCGAAGATGAAGTGCTGGAGAGGGTGCTGCCTTTGGTGGCCAAATACGGTGCAGCTGTTGTTGCCATATCAAACGACGAAACCGGTATCTCTGAAGATCCCAATGAACGTTTTAAAGTGGCCAAGAAGATTATCGAGCGCGCCGCGGATTACGGCATTCACTACAGCGATGTAATTGTCGATCCCCTGGTTATGCCCATTGGCGCTATTAATACCGCTGGCTTACAGGTGATGCATATAGTCCGTCGTCTGCGGGAAGAGCTAAGGGTCAACACCACCTGTGGCGCCTCCAATGTCAGCTTTGGTCTGCCCAATCGCAATGGTATTAACAGTGCCTTTTTAACCATGGCCATGGGTGCAGGAATGACCTCAGCTATCACCAGTCCACTGCATGCAGAAGTGATGGCGGCAGTGCGCGGCGGCGATGTAATGATGGGCAATGATCCCAACTGCGCCAACTGGATTAAAGCCTATCGCGAGCCGGTTCCCGAAGGGGAAGGGCGAGTTCGTGGCGGTCGCAGAAAAAGAGCTTAGATAAATAGTGGAAGGCATGGATAAGACAGATAAACAGGTGAAAGTGGTTTTTACCCCCTCTGGACGCCGTGGCAGCTTTGCGGTGAATACGCCGCTACTCCATGCCGCGCGGGTTTTAGGGGTTGATATTGACTCGGTCTGTGGTGGTCGTGGCCTCTGTGGTCGCTGCCAGATTATCTGTGCTGAAGGCTCTTTTCCGAAACATCAAATCGATTCCGATAGTAGTCATCTGTCTGGTCTGTGTGCCACAGAAATCAAATATGGCGAGCGCAAGGCACCCCTAGTTAATGGCCGTCGTCTAAGTTGCCACACCCTGCTATTGGATGATGTTGTCATCGATGTGCCCCCGGAAAGCCAGGTTCACAGGCAGATCGTACGCAAAGACGCGGAGTACCGAGATATCCATCTCGACCCGGCGACGCGGCTGTATTACGTGCAAGTAGACGAAGCCGATATGCATGTACCCAAGGGTGATCTGCAACGGCTGATTGAAGCCCTTGAACAGGAATGGGAGCTACCCAATCTAGCCTGTGATAACGCACTGTTAAAAACCTTGCAGCCAGTTTTGGTCAAAGGCAAACGCGGCATCACAGTCGCCGTCTATAACAATCAGCAGATTATTGCCCTCTGGCCCGGCTTTCGCGATAAGGCCTATGGCGTGGCGGTGGATGTGGGATCAACCACCATTGCCGCCCATCTCTGTGATCTCTCCAGCGGCGAAGTGATGGCCAGCGCCAGTCTGATGAACCCGCAGATTCGCTTTGGCGAAGACCTTATGAGTCGCGTCTCCTATGTGATGATGCATCCAGAGGGGGCGGATGAAATGACAGTGGTGATCCGTGAAGCGCTAAACAGTCTCTTTGCGGAGGTGGCCGAGGCCATCAATAGCACTGTTGAGGATATTCTTGAAATCACCTTAGTCGCCAACCCGATTATGCACCATATCTTGCTTGGCATTAGCCCGGTGGAATTGGGCGGCGCACCCTTTGCCCTGACCACCGATGCTGCGGTTGAAGTGCCGGCTGCGGAGTTGGAACTAAAGATTAATCCCGGCGGGCGCATCTATATTTTGCCCTGTATCGCCGGTCATGTGGGCGCCGATACTGCCGGTATGATTCTCTCGGAAGAGCCTCAGGAACAGAATCAGATGACCTTGCTGGTCGACGTGGGCACCAATGCTGAAATTGTACTGGGCAATCGCCAGCGCCTACTGGCCTGTTCTAGTCCCACAGGGCCAGCCTTTGAGGGGGCGCAAATTAGTTGCGGTCAGCGAGCTGCCACCGGAGCTATTGAGCGAGTGCGTATCAATCCAGAAACCTTGGAGCCGCGGTTTAAAGTGATTGGCTCGGATCTCTGGTCTGATGAAGAGGGCTTTAGTGCCGCCATTGAGCATCACGGCGTCACCGGTATCTGTGGTTCGGGCATTATCGAAGTGGTTGCTGAGATGTATCTGGCAGGCATAGTGACGGTGGACGGTATTGTCGACGGTGAACTGGTTAATCGCACCCATAGAATGGTGCAAAATGATCGTACCTGGTCCTACCTTTTATACTCTTCATTAGGTGACGGCAGCTCTTATTCAGCCTCCGATTCAGCCACTGATCAGCCGCAGATGCTGATAACACAAAATGATATTCGCCAAATCCAGCTGGCCAAAGCCGCTCTCTATGCGGGGGTGAAGTTGCTAATGGATCATATAGGCACGGACAAGATTGAACGTATCCGTCTGGCCGGGGCCTTTGGCAGCCATATCAATGTGCAACATGCCATGGTCTTGGGTTTAATTCCCGACTGTGTCTTGGAAGAGGTTTCCTCGGCGGGCAATGCCGCGGGCACCGGCGCGCGCATTGCGCTACTCAATCGTCAATCTCGAGACCTAATTGAAACGCTGGTTAAAAATATTGAGAAAATTGAAACAGCTCTGGAGCCAAAATTTCAGGATTATTTTGTCGATGCCATGGCCTTTCCCAATAAGGCCGATCCCTTTCCTAATCTATTTTCCCTAGTAACTCGACCGCCAGTCAAAGAGGTTGCAGATAACGGCGGTGGCAGAAAGCGTCGGCGACGCTAAGGTTTGTTTTCTTTTTGCGAAATAAGGTGCTGATATAGGTCTAAAAACGCTACTTAAAAATTGACTTGTTGATCTATACTCAAAAGATGCTACCAAAAAGAAGTGGCACTTATAAGAAGGCGTTTAAAAATGTCCGATGATATCTCTGTAGACCCCGTTGAACCTGTAGTAACCCTGCATATAGGGTTTCTATTAATGCCTGAATATACCCTGAGTACCTTCTCCAATGCCGTGGGTATCCTGCGTATGGCCAACCGTATCAGTGGTCGTGAGCTGTATCGCTGGTCAGTCTATAGCTCGACCGGTGAACCGGTAACGTCCAGCTCTGGACTTGAAGTGCAGCTTGATGGGGCCCTGGACAGCGCCACTGAAGTGAAAATATTACTGGTTTGCGGTGGCTACAATATTAAGCAGTATTGCACCAAGTTACTTACCGATCGTCTGCGTGTTTTCGCCAAGAGCAAGATTCCTCTGGGAGCGCTCTGCACCGGCACTTATGTCCTCGCCAAAGCCGGTTTATTGGATGGCTATCGCTGCACCATTCACTGGGAAAACCTCGCCAGCATGCGCGAGGAATTTCCCAAGTTACATTTATCGTCAAATCTATTTGCTATAGACCGTGATCGCTATACCTGTTCTGGGGGCATTAGCTCCATTGACCTGATGCTTAATCTGATTGCCAGTATCCATGGCCATCAGTTAGTGCAGCAGATCTCAGAACAATTTACCTGTGATCGTGTGCGCACGGAAAAAGATGCCCAGCGGGCGCCATTACAGTACTTGATCGGTGCCAGCCAACCGCGCTTAGTGGATGCGGTCACGCTGATGGAAAGCAATGTTGAAGAACCCCTAACCTTGGATGAAGTGGCTAACTATGTGGGTATTTCAAGACGTCAGTTAGAGCGTTTATTTAATCGCTATTTACACTGCGCGCCGTCTAGATATTATCTTGAATTGCGTCTCTCCAGGGCGCGTCTATTACTGCTACAAACCTCTATCCCAGTGATTGATGTAGCCATTAGCTGTGGCTTTTCCACCGCGCCGCATTTTAGTCGCTGTTACAGTGAACTCTATGGCAAACCGCCGAGTAATGAGCGCCGTGCTTTAGGTTAAAAGAGCCGCGGGCGTTAGGTTAAAACAGCCCTGAGCTTTATGTAACAAAAGGCCCTGAGCTTCACGCAATAAAAAGCCTCGGGCTTTAGATAAAAAGCTCGCGGCATTCTGTAGGTTTTTTATCAAAGGCGGCGCGAAAAGCCCGGGAGAAATGGGCGGTATCCGAAAAGCCTGTTTCCTGGGCAATATCGGTAATCAAACGCGGCGTATTTTGCAGCAACCAAAGCCCATAATTTAAGCGAATCTTGCGGTAAAACTTCTGCAAACTATCTCCGGTTTCAGCAATAAATAAACGCTCAAGCTGGCGTTTAGAAATATTCAGGCGGCTGGCAATTTCATCTGTCGCTAGAGGACGGCTGAGATTTTGTTCGAGCAACAACAGCGCCCGTTTTACCCACTTATTATTTACCTGATAATCCGATGCCGGTTGTGGCTGCGGCGCATTGGCCGGTCGCGGATTATCCATCACCAGTATACGCAGGCTCTTGCGCGCCCAGCTCTGTCCTAAATGACGCTCAATAATATAGCCCGCTAGATCAGCCGCCACAGCGCCGCCAGCACAGGTAATGCGATCGCCATCGTCGACAAACAGCTGTTCCGCCACCGCAATCACATCGCTGTACTGATCAGTCAGATCCTTGTAGTGAAACCAGCTGACACAGCAGCGCCGCTGGTGCATCAGGCCCGCGCGAATCATCGCAAAGGAACCGGTGCAGAGCCCAATAATAGGCACATGGGCGCGGTCCGCCTGTTGCAAATAATCGATCACATGTTGGCTGCCCTGCAAGGTTTTTTGCAGCAGTCCACCGACCACCACTATATAGTCAAATTCCACTGGATCGCGATAGGTTTCCCAGGGCTTAACCTGGACCCCAGAGCTGGAAGAGATAGGCTCGAGATTGGGCCCCATTACGGTCCAGTGGCAGTTTATTTGTTGGCTCTGATCGCCTTCATCCGCGGCCAGACGCAGGGCATCAATAAAGGCGGAAAAGGGCAGTAGGGTAAAGCTCGGCATAAGCACAAAGCCCACCGAAAGGCTTGGGGATATTTTGTTGGGGCTAGCTTTTTTAGGCATGCTGAGGGCCTTATTTTTTAATTTTTTTGATCTTGGCAGTGTAGGGTTGACGGCATTTATATACAACAGATCTAGTCCATAGTTTGAATTTAACTGCCATTATTGACTTTTTTCGCCTGTTTGTCGTTTTTAAGGGCTGAGGTTGTCAGTTTTCTTCTAGTTGCAGGTACCGGCAACTTGCTCCAATAGAAGTTATTAACCGCTATTGGGTCGACCGTTAAACATGAAAAAATATTCCGCCTTCAGCCTATTTAAAAACGCCCTGAGTTATCACGAAAACTGGCAGAAAGTCTGGCGCAGTCCCACCCCGAAAAAAGATTACGATGTGATTGTTGTGGGCGGCGGTGGCCATGGTTTAGCCACGGCTTATTATCTCGCCAAAGTGCATGGTATTACCAATATAGCGGTGATTGAAAAAGGCTATTTGGGGGGCGGCAATACCGCTCGTAATACCACCATTATTCGCTCCAATTATCTCTGGGACGAAGCCGCCCAGCTCTATGATCTGTCGTTAAAACTCTGGGAGGGATTGAGCCAAGAGCTTAACTACAATGTCATGTTTAGTCAGCGCGGTGTGCTTAACCTCGGTCATAACCTGCAAGATATGCGTGATATAGAGCGGCGAGTTAATGCCAACCGTCTCAATGGTATAGATGGTGAAGTGGTCAGCCCCGAACGGATTAAAGAAATTGCCCCGCTTATTAACATTTCCCGGGACAGTCGCTATCCGATATTGGGTGCCTCATGGCAACCCCGGGGTGGCACAGCCCGTCACGATGCCGTGGCCTGGGGTTATGCCCGCGGTGCCGATGCATTGGGTGTAGATCTGATTCAACAGACTGAAGTCACGGGCATTCGCCGCAAAGACGGTGCTGTGGTGGGCGTTGAAACCACCGGTGGCTTTATTGGCGCGCGCAAAGTGGCCTGTGTCACCGCGGGCAATTCCAGTGTAGTTGCCGCCATGGCGGGTCTGAGATTGCCGGTTGAGTCGCGACCGCTTCAGGCCTTGGTTTCGGAGCCGGTTAAACCCTGTCTCGATACAGTAGTGATGTCCAATGCGGTACACGGCTATATCAGCCAGTCGGATAAAGGGGATCTGGTGATTGGTGCCGGTGTCGACAGTTATAACGGCTATGGCCAGCGCGGATCCTTCCATGTTGTAGAACATACCATTCAAGCCATCTGCGAACTGTTCCCGGCCTTTAGTCGGGTGCGCATGAATCGCCAGTGGGGCGGTATTGTCGACACCTGCCCCGATGCCTGTCCGATTATCAGCAAGACCTCGGTTGAAGGGCTCTACTTTAACTGTGGCTGGGGCACTGGTGGCTTTAAAGCCACGCCTGGTTCCGGCTATGTGTTTGCCGACACCGTGGCCAATGACCGTCCCCATCCACTGGCGGCGGCATTTAATATTGACCGTTTTAATACTGGCGCGCTGATTGATGAACACGGCGCTGCTGGTGTGGCTCACTGATTATGATTGCTAAAATGACGAGAAAAATATGTTACTAATTCATTGCCCCCACTGTCAGGAACACCGCGACGAGGAAGAGTTTAGCTATGGCGGCGAAGCCCATATAGTTCGCCCTCTGGAACCTGACGCGCTGAACGACCAAGAGTGGGGCGACTACCTGTTCTTTCGCACCAATTCCCGGGGTATCCACCATGAGATGTGGTATCACGCCGTGGGATGTCGACGCTATTTTAATGCCACCCGCAATACAGTGACCTACGAGATTTTAGAAACCTACAAAACCGGCACCCAGCCGACTATTACTGGAGCCAACTCATGAGTCAATTTAGAAGCATTAATCGTTTGCCGACTCATACTGGCGCCGCTATTGATTTCACTTTTAATGGCAAAGCCTATCAGGGTATCGCCGGTGACACCTTGGCTTCTGCACTGCTGGCCAATGGCGTTGATGTGGTCGGTCGCAGTTTTAAATATGCCCGACCGCGAGGTATCTTTGGCCATGGTGCCGAAGAGCCCAATGGCATTATTCAACTGGGCTCTGGGGCGGGTACCATTCCCAACCTTAAAGCCACTCAGGTGGAACTCTATCAGGGTCTTGAAGCCTCCAGTGTCAATGGCTGGCCCAGTGTTAACGTTGATGTCATGGGCATAGTCGGGGCCCTTGGTCGGCTGATGCCTCCGGGGTTTTATTACAAAACCTTTATGTACCCGAAAAAACTCTGGATGACCTACGAGCATTTTATTCGCAAGGCCGCAGGCTTGGGGGCCACGCCAGTGGAGGCGGATCCGGATAGCTATGACAGGCTCAATCAGCACTGTGATGTCTTGGTGGTTGGCGCAGGTCCGGCGGGATTACTTGCCGCCCGTGAAGCGGCACGCACCGGTGCTCGAGTGATAATTGCCGATGAGCAGTCTGAATTTGGCGGCAGTTTATTAGCCTCCAAACAGTCTATTGATGGCATCAAGGCAGCCCATTGGCTTGCAAGTTTGGTGGCTGAACTCAAGGCCTATAGCAATGTTCAGCTGCTGCCGCGAAGCACAGTGTTTGGTTATTACGACCATAACTTTTTAACCGTTTTAGAGCGCCGTACAGATCATCTCGGCCTCACCTCGGCCCACCAGGTGCGTCAGCGCGTGCACCGAGTGAGAGCCGCTCAGGTGGTGCTGGCCACCGGTGCCTTTGAACGACCGCTGGTATTTGCCCACAATGATATTCCCGGGGTGATGTTGGCCTCGTCGGTCTCCACCTACGTCAATCGCTATGGCGTGGCCCCCGGCAATAAGCTGGTGCTATTTACCACCAATGACAATGCCTATCAGACTGCCTTGGATTGGCATCAGACCGGCCGTGACGTGGTTGCTGTCATCGACAGCCGCAGCAATCCCAGCGGCGATATAGTCGCCGCGATCAAAGCTCAGGGCATAGATGTCATTGCCGGGCATGGGCTTATCGAAGCTCAGGGCAATAAGCGTGTTAAGCGCGCTCTAATAGCCCCGATTAATGCAGCTGGCACAGAGGTAACCGGTGCCGTGCGAACTTTGAACTGTGATTTGATCGCCTGTTCAGGGGGCTGGAGTCCAGCAGTTCATCTAAGCTCCCACACCGGTGCCAAACCAGTCTGGGATGAATCCATTGTTGGGTTTAGACCGGGAGAGTCAAAACAGCAGGAACGGTCTGCCGGAGCCTGTAGAGGCACCTTTGATCTCGCCGGATGTCTTGCCGAGGGCGCCAATGCCGGTGCTGAAGCCGCTAAGCTTTCCGGTTATGGCGAGGGCAATACTCAGTTTCCAGTCTGTGCGGTTGAAGAATATAAAGAGCAGCCACAGCAGGCGTTATTTTTGGTGCCGCACACCAAAAGCACTAGCCGAGCGCCGAGCCAGTTTGTTGATTTTCAATTAGATGTTAGTGCCAGTGCCATTGAACTGGCGGTGCGCGAAGGCTTTGAATCGGTTGAGCATGTGAAGCGTTACACCGCACTGGGCTTTGGTACCGATCAGGGCAAACTGGGCAATATTAATGGCATGGCTATTTTAGCCAATGCCCTGGATCAAAGCATTGCCGAGACCGGCACCACGATCTTCCGCCCGTCTTATACGCCCACCACCTTTGGTGCCATCGCCGGGCGCGACGTGAATAATCTCTTTGACCCCGAACGCTATACCGCCATACATCGCTGGCACCTTGACCAGGGTGCAGAGTTTGAAAATGTTGGCCAGTGGAAGCGCCCTTGGTACTTTCCCCAGAAGGGCGAGAGCATGCAGGATGCGGTAAACCGTGAAGGCCTAGCGGTGCGCAATAGCGTGGGTATTTTGGATGCCACAACTCTGGGTAAGATTGATATACAGGGTCCGGATGCGGCAGAGTTTATTACCCGTATGTACACCAATTCCTACCTCAAGTTAGCACCGGGTAAATGCCGTTACGGGGTAATGCTGAAAGAAGACGGTATGATCTTCGACGACGGTGTCTGTGCCTGTCTGGGTGAAAACCACTACCTAATGTTTACCACCACCGGTGGTGCCGCTGGGGTCTTGGCCTGGCTTGAGCTGTGGCAGCAAACCGAATGGCCAGAGCTGAAAGTGTACTTTACCTCGGTGACCGATCACTGGACCACGGCTACGGTTACCGGCCCCAACGCACGCAAGGTTATGGCCAAAGTCTGTAGCGATATCGACCTGTCCAATGAGGCTTTTTCGTTTATGGATTGGCGCGATGGCACAGTGGCTGGCATTGTGGCGCGAATCTTCCGCATCAGCTTTACCGGTGAACTGTCCTATGAAGTCAATGTGCCAGCCCATTATGGTCGGCATATTTGGGAGGCCTTAATAGCTGCTGGTGAAGAGTTTAATATCACCCCATACGGCACAGAAACCATGCATGTGTTGCGTGCCGAGAAGGGCTTTATTATTGTCGGTCAAGACACCGATGGCTCAATGACCCCGGCAGATATGAATATGGATTGGGTAGTGGGCAAGAAAAAAACCTTTAGCTTTATCGGCAAGCGATCCCTCCAGCGCAGCGATATGTTGCGGGAAAACCGCAAGCAGCTAGTGGGCTTAAAAACCCTGCAAGCCAAGGATGTTTTACCGGAAGGGGCTCAGGTTGTCTTTGATGCCAAACAAACCATCCCCATGTCCATGCAGGGCCATGTGACCTCCAGCTATTACAGTTCCAGTCTGGGGCATTCCATTGCCCTTGCTGTGGTCAAAGGTGGCCATAGCCGACTCGGGCAGATAGTCCATTGTCCCTTGGCCGATGGCCGCACTATCGCCGCAGAAATTGTCAGTTCGGTGTTTTATGATCCCAAGGGAGAGCGTCATCATGTCTAATTCCATAAAACTTGAATCAGCGCTACATTATTTCAGCGGCGCCTTTAATAAAAGCAGCGCCCCTGATAGCCTGTTTAATGGTCAAATAGACTGTGGTTTGGTGATCAAAGAAGCGCCTCTTAGTGCCCATTTGAATTTGCGTGGTGATGCCGATGACAGCAGTTTCTGCTCTGCTGTGGCCGCAGCCTTGAATCTGTCGTTGCCACTAGTACCCGGTACCTTCCAGCGCGATGGCAATACCAGTATCTATTGGCTCGGTCCCAGTGAATGGCTAGTGGTAGACGTTGGCGGCGACGCAGCTGTCATAGAAGCAACATTGCGCAAGTCCCTGAAAGGCCATATCTCGATTGTCGATGTAAGTGGTGGTCAGACCTGTATCAATTTGCGCGGTGTGGCTGTGGAGACTGTGCTTAAAAAGTCTAGTATTTATGATTTTGAAGATTGGGATGCCGCCAAAGCGACTTCAGGCCGAGTGGTGCAAACCACCTTTGCCAAAGCCTCGGCGGCAGTTAGTAACAGGTCCGATGGTTCTTATGACCTGGTGATTAGACGCAGTTTTGCTGACTATGTGGCTCAGTGGTTATTGGATGCGGGTGGCGAGTTTGGTTGTCGTATCGAGAAAGGCTGAGGTTCGCTAGCTATACATCAAGGCACAAGGGATATACGGTTGACATATCCCGTTTCTCGGTCGATACTTACTTGGTTTCCTAGTATTGATGAGGTGTTGAAATGGAAAGAGCAGGTGTCTTTAAAAGTAATCAAAGTCAGGCAGTCAGACTGCCGAAAGCGGTATCGCTGCCAACCTCGGTGAAACAGGTTGATATCGTCGTGCTTGGTCGATCCCGTTTAATCGCTCCGGCTGGTGAGGCCTGGGATAGTTGGTTTAACGGCGAGGGGGTCACGGAGGATTTTATGGAAACTCGTGATCAGCCTGAAGATCAAGAGCGAGAGGCGTTCTGATGCTGAAGTACATGCTCGACACCAATATAGTTATTTATACAATAAAAAATAAACCTTCGGCGGTTAAAGCCGCATTCGAGACTCATTACAGTCAAATGTGTATCTCTTCAGTAACGCTCATGGAGTTGATATACGGGGCTGAAAAGTCGTCTCGTCCAGAACGTAATCTACTCGACATTGACGGTTTGGCGGCTCGCTTGGAGGTGCTGGACTACGATCAAACTGCTGCCACGCACTCTGGGCAGCTGCGAGCAGAATTAGCCAAGGCTGGCACACCAATTGGACCCTACGACCAAATGATTGCAGGGCATGCTAGGTCGAGAGGCTTAATTTTAGTGACCAATAACAGCCGTGAGTTTGAGAGGGTGCCAGGGCTCCGATTGGAAAACTGGATCTGAGCTGCGGTTGCGGCTCTGACATTATTACTACGTCCCAGGTGCTCTGAATTGTGTCCTTTGAACACACTTGGGAAGATCAGTGTTGTACATGGCGATAAGATTTATCGTTTTTGTTGCAGGCATTTTTGGGCTCTGCGTGGCTCCATAGCTTTAGGCACGAGTAGTGCAAATTACCTTTGCCAAGGCTTCAGCGGCTGTTAGCAACAGGTCCGATGGCTCTTATGACCTGGTGATTAGACGCAGTTTTGCTGACTATGTGGCTCAGTGGTTATTGGATGCGGGCGGCGAGTTTGGCTGTCGTATTGAGAACAGCCGTATTGAGAGCAACTGATATTTGGAACTCCGATATTACCCCACCGCGGTGGGGCTCTCAATTCGTCGTTAGGTTCGGGGAAGTCGGAGCAGTCCACCATGCCTAACAAATCGCATCAATTCGCAGCCTTCGGCTGCCGGACTCGCTACGCTCACCGTTGTGCGTGGCGTTAGCTTACCAACCACAAAACTAATCAAAAAGCCCCACTAACCGTCAACCAAAGCTTCTCAGTATCACTCTTGTTAAACGAATCATCTCCAGCGTCATAGTTGGCATATTTAACACTGACTTTGTAATCACCAAAATCCTTCAGCGCGAGAAAACCGACTTCACTCCCCAGATCGTCATCGCCGTTAACGTTGTCCTCGTCAGACTTAAAATCATGGTAGATAGCCAGTAGCTTGATACCGTCGAATTTGGCGCCCACTGATAGATAAATATCCTGAATGCCTTCATCTGGCGTGATCAGGAATTGGTCCGCCCAGCCCTGAAATTTATGTCCGGTGGCCAGTGGGGTGGAGAAACCAAAGTCGCCCTCGTCGCTTTGCAGGTTCTCTAATCCCAGTGCAAAGGTGGCGCCTGCCATATCAATACTGCCTTCTAGCAGAACATAATCCGCGTCCGCTTCACTGCCGCTGGCAAGCTCCCGTTCCTGGGTGGCATATTCAGCTTGGTAGCCGAGCCCGTAACTCTTGCCAGCAAAGCGCAGGCCGTAGGTCTCGAGCTGGGTGTTGCTGAGGGTCTGATCCAACAGGTAGCTGTAAAAGATAATGTCACCAGCCGCTAAGCCGCTGTAGTTGATATTGAGTATATCGGTGCTGCTATCAGTGTCACTTAGGGCGGGGTCGTCCTCACCAAAGATGCGGTTTACATTATTGATATGGGCGTAGTAGACGCTAGTGTTCAACTCTTCGCAGCTGTGAGCAATGGAGACTGCGTCATAGGTCTGCTCATTTTGACGGAAGCCGACGCCGCCGATAAAGCGCTGGTTGTCCAGGTTGATACGCTGACGGCCATACTTGCCTTCGGTTGTGCCGTATTTGTAGCTGATGTAGGCCTGGTTGAGTTCTGTGCCTTCGGGGTCGGCAATTATTGCTTTGCCGGGGAAGTCACCCGAGTTTTTCAGTGCTGGGCTGGTGGGGTAGTCGTCGCCACTGATCTCGGTAACATTGTCGACTTCGACGGTGGCGCCAAAGCCTTGATAGCGTCCAGTGGTGTAGTTGAGGCGGGTTCTTAGGGTTAGAGCCCGGGCCTGGTCTTCACTGGCATTGTCTATGTCGACATCTTCATGGCGCAGCCTATAGCTGAGCTTGGCGCTGCCTGCTTTGATGGCTGCGGGGATGCTCTGGTGTTGCTTAGCTTTGTAATTGTCAGCTTTGTAATTCTTAGCTTTGTAATTCTTAGCTTTGTAATTGTCAGCCTTGTAACTGTCCGCCTTGTGGTTATTAGCCTGCCCATCGCCGCTGCTCTCGGCGGCCACCGCAAATCCAGATGCCAGCATGATCGCAGTGGTTAGAGTGGCGGGAGCAAGGTGCTTGAATCTGCCCATGATAATGTCCTTCCATGAAAAATATAAAGTGAGTTAAAGCGTTTGCTAGGCGCTTATCGACAAGCAGAGAATAGGGCGCTTTCTGATGCAATGGTTTGATCTTGATCAAGGTAAAATCGCGCTTACCCCCACTGAATCAGGGTTACTTTTTTAGAGGTAGCTGCTTGTTGGCGGGCTGGTTGGATTTGGATTTGGATTGTGATGGGGGGGCGTCTTGAATTAATCCTGGTCGAGAAAATTATGGCTCTGGGCATAGTTGATGCGCTGGCGCA
>ENA-OQVM01001547-OQVM01001547.1-marine-metagenome-genome-assembly--contig:-NODE-1547-length-30140-cov-101.566344_pt1 | contig 30140 bp, 27 predicted proteins | sample MGYA00237776_ERZ505498 | MGnify/ENA primary metagenome ERZ505498 (study PRJEB26159, sample SAMN06265151) | marine metagenome | isolation source: Helgoland LTER site | place: Germany:Helgoland, sampling...
GAGTTATTAAATTCAGATATAATTCTATCAGCAACTTCTTTTTGGAACATTAAAACGAGACTATCGAACCAAAAATTCGAGCCAATATTAAGAATCCATTTAGATAAGATTTCTGTTGAAATGTTATAAGGCAAATTACCAAAGACAGATAGTTTTTGTTCCGAGATATTACTTTCAGATACTTTTAAGATATCATCATTGATGATTTCGATTTCAGTATCAAACTTTTCTTTTAGCAATATGGCTAAATCATCATCTTTTTCTACAACATAGAGTTTCTTTGGTTTCTTTTTTAAAATGTATGTGGTTAGATTTCCACTACCTGGTCCAATTTCTAAGACTTCCTTGTTAGTAATATCGGTTATAGATACAATTTTTTCAAGCACTTCTCTATCTATTAAGAAGTTTTGTCCAAGGCTTTTTTTTGCTTTTACGAACACTTATTTATCCAAAAACTTTAAGGCCTGAATTAAGCTTTTTGGATCAGATAAATTTTTACCCAGCATTGAATAATTTGGTCCATGATCTGGAGAAATACGAGTAAATGGTAGGCCTAAAGTAATATTAATTGCATCAAAACCAAATAAAGCCTTCATAGGAGAAAGTACTTGATCATGATACATACCAATAATTACATCATATTTATTTAATAAAAATTTTGTAAAGATAGTATCAGCTGGAAATGGACCATTAATTTTATTATTTTTTAATCGTAATTTCTTAATAGCTGGAATTATCACTTTATCTTCTTCAGAATTTTGAAAATTACTTTCACAGTGGGGATTTAGCCCAGTTATTGCAATCCTTGGTAGTTTATTAAATTTTGTTTTATAAAATTTATTAATCAGGTTAACTTGAGTATATATTTTTTGTTTTGTTATTTTCTTATGAACATCTTTTAAAGCAAGATGGGTCGTAAGAGGACTAACAGATAAATTTTTATTAAATATTAACATTGCAAAATCTTTTTTTTTGGTTTTCTTTGCAAGATATTCAGTGATACCTAAAGTTTTTCCTTTTAAAAAAGACTTTTTGGAAACAGGACCATTAATAAATTTGGATAAATTATTTTGTTTCATAAAATTTAAAGCAACTTTAAAAGTTTCATCTATGTACTTATTTGACTTACTAGTAATTTTTTCAAAGCATTTTTTAAATTTATAATCAACATTAATTAAATTAATTTTTTTATTAGTTAGTTTGGAGAAATCTTTTAACTCCTTGTCAATATCATTTATTTTGAAATAAAAATCTAATTTTTTCATCTGTTCTTGAAGTAATTTTTTAGAAATAATGATTATTAAGGGTGATTTATAAATATTAGTTTTTAAACTTTTAAAAAAAATTTCTAAAAAAACACTGTTGGGCTCACCACCCACTATTATTATTGGTTCTTTAACCATTAAAATCTAGATTTTTTTTAATCTTATTATAATAAATTTTTGAATATTGATTCAACTGTCTGTTACGTTCATAGTTAATTACTTTTTTTAATTCATTTTCAATATCAACAGTTGTATCTAAGTTTTTTGTATTTATTAATTTCAAAATCAATATACCATTTGATAAAACTATAGGCTTTGTAATACCTCCTACTTCTAAGCTATTTATATTTGTCTTAATATTATCATTAAGTGAATTTTCATTGATCCAGCCTATATCACCACCAATTTTAGCCGAATCAGAAAAGCTATACGTGGCAGCAGTATTTTCAAAACCTATTTCATTTATGCTTTTCACTATTTCCTTATATTTTTTTTCGATCTCTTCTTTGTTCTCAACTTCAAAGATAATTTCAGATAATTGATATTCTTTTGACTGAATTTTACTATTCATTAGAATATCTTTTCTTATTTCATTTTCATTAATAGAAATTTGCGCTTTATACTTCTGTATAATTAGTTCATTCCACAGAGCATCAATAGTTATTTTTGTTTTAATATCATTTATTGTTAAATCATAATCTTTTAAATACAATTCAAATTCATTTATTGATCCTATATTCAACCTTGAATAAATATTTTTTAGTAGAACATTATAATAGTCGTCATCTAGTTTTATTTCTTTAAAATTTTTTAGTATTTCTATTTTTTTGATTTTTTCTCGAATTATTGATTCGTTAGAAATATTTAATATTTTTTCGTTACTTAATTCTTTTAAGGAATTGTTAAGAGCTACTAAATATTTAAACTCTCTTTTAATATCAATATTGGTGATAATTTCGTTTCCTATGTTGTGGATTATCTTCGACTCTATTGCTTTCACATTACTAAAAGTGCAACATATAAATAGTATTATTAAAATATTTTTCATTGTTTTTTCTTACCACCATCTTTTTGTAAAATCATTTTATCTGGAGAGAATGTATAAAACGGTACTATTGTTATAGCAAAAAATAATTCTTCTTTTGGAATAAGATCATTGTCACTATAATAATCTTTTCTATATTTTATCTCAGCAACAAGGCAGTCATTTTTATATTGATATATTATGTCGTAGTACTCTGTTAAATTAATTTTTCTATTTCTCCTCGTAGAAAATGATAAATTATGATAATCTTTAAAATCAATTAGTTTTGTTACATTAGATATTACATTACTATCACCAAGAATACCGGCTTCTTCTGAAAAGTTAAATGTAGTAGAAAAATTTTCAGAAAGATATTCAGCACTTATACTATTTTGCTCAAGTGTATTAAGATCATTTGTTAATGAAAAATTATAACCTAGAGAAATATTTTTATTAGGTTTGTAGTTTGCTGAACCAAATATATTTGAAGTTTTTTCATTTATAGTGCTGTTTAAGGGTATATTTTCCTCTTTGTTAAATCTAAAAACTGTAGCAAGACTAAAATCAATATAATCTTCTATTTCAGTGATCATTTCTTTTGTAAAAGTAGAGTCCTCTTTTAATTGATTTTCAATTTTAGAATTTGTTAAGTTTTCAAAATCTGTTCTAACACCATCTATTTCAACAATTTTAGATACTTGATTAATCTTTTGTTTTTTGAAATCTACACCTAAGGTTAAAGACTCACCTGTTTCAATCATACCAATTCTATTTGTTGAAAATACGTTACCAATGTTAACTACAGCACTCGTATTAGCATTTTTCTTCATATCATGAGGGCTTATTCTAAAATTTAACTTTGGCATTAATGTATTTTGTCTGTCTTTTGTTTTTTTTTGAAGTGGAAATTTTACATCAAAGAAATAAGCACTTAGGAATTCAGATTGTGGGGTATTTTTATATTTTAAGCTATTATCTGACATTGTATTACTATTTCTAAATTCAATATTGTAATCAGACACAATTCCACTATCTGTATAAAATTCTAGGGAGCTATATGATAAACTGTTATCAATTAAAGTTGAGCTAATATTGGTGTTATTTATTGAGTGATTACCAGCAGATGAAGCACTAAAACTCCCTTCAAAGTTTGATAAAAAAAAATTTCTAGAAATACTATAATCAGGCAAAACATAAGTATATCTATCAGAATTTTTACCTCCTAATGACTCATACATTATGAGTGAAGATCCAAAATCATAATCTTCATGGGCGAGATCTAATTCTATTTTAGATGTAAGAGTTCCTGGAGCTTTTTCAAAAAGAGATCCTTCAATAAAATCAAACACTTTTAAATAAGTATCATTAGAAATTTTTTGATAGTTGATATCAAGAGTACTACTAATGAAATCTTTAAAATCGAGATTAATTTTAGTTTCAGAAAAAAAATGTGATCTTGTATCTTTGTCAGTTTTATTATTTTTATCTGAATAATGACCTTTTGTGATACTTGAGTCTATTACAGTTAAAGAGTTTTTAGTTTCTTGTCTATATTCAGTTTGTAGTAAGAGTTTGTTATCATTAAACAATCGGGGTTTTAACGTAATGTCTTTATCATCTGAAATAACAAAAAAATAAGGTAAATATATCGAATCTCCTAATGTTTCGTTATCTCCTATTGCTGGCCTTAAAAGCCCTGATTGCCTATCAACAGTTGGATCTGGGTGAAAAAATTTTGGAAAATAAGCAACTGGGTAGTCGTATAATTCTAACCAAGCATCTCTATAAATAATTTGTTTTTTAATTTTATCATGTTGCACATTTTTTGCAGTCATTTTCCATGGAGGACATTTATCTGTTTTTTTGCATGAAGTAAAAACTGCTTTGTCTAAATAGGTATTATATTTATCACCATAACTTGCAACACCTTTAATTCTAGGATCATTTTCTTCATTATCAAATAAAGTTTTATGAAATGTTATGTCAGTACTTGTTCCTAAAAATTCACTTTTTTTTAAATTAAAAAAGCCAGTTTCAAAATAATATTCATCTTCTTTATTTTCCTGTTCATTTCTTCTATAAAATACTCTTTCTCCTTTAAGAACCTCATCATTTACTGAGTATTGGAATTGATCAAGTTTATAAACATTTGAGTTAATATCAGTAATGGTAGTTTTTTTATTTGACAATAGTATCATTTCATTTTTTAAGAAGGTCAAATCTGAACCCACAACGTTATATTGACCGTCTACATTTACCAATGTTTTACCCACAGTATAAATTATCTCTTCAGACTTGAGATAAAACATTTTGTCAGCATTGATAGTAATATTGCTTTTGATATCAGTTAATTCAACATTGCCATTCGTTTCTAGGCGATTAATTTTTTTTAAATATATAAAATTATCAGACATTAATTCAACTTGAGTGTCTGTTACAACTTTACCTCTATTATTACCTTTGTAGACAGTGTTATTTTCTAAGATCTCTAAATCAGTAACTTCAAATGTAAATTCATCACTATTAGCAAAACTTAGTGGGCTTATGTTAAATATTAATATTAAAAAAATAATAATTATTCTATTTTTCATTAATCTTTATTATAGAAGTAAAATTAATTATTGCTAACATACCAAGGGGCATAAAAATCGATAATACTAAAGGAATTTTTTGATTTGTACCTAAAATATTTAAAAAATAATTTATATAATAAATGATCACGGATAAAAAAATTCCTAATGTTATTTTGTAGAATGTATTTTTTTGGTATCCAATATTAAACATGATAATTGACGATAAAATAGTAATTAAAGTTAAATAAACTGGGTAAGAGATAACTCTATAAAAATGAGAGTCAATATCCACTAAAGAATAATTTAGAGTTTTATAACTTTTTCTCAATTCAATTAATTTAAATACTGTAAGCGAAGATAGATTTGAGAATAAACTATTAATCTTCTTGAGATCAAAATTTGATTTAAAAATCAACTCACTTAAGTCATAATCCTGATTGTTGTTTAAAATTACAGGTTTAATTATTTTCCATTCAAAAGAGGATATATCAACTTTATCACTCTGTATCATGTTCAAAACATCAAAATTTTTATTAAGCTGTGTTATTGAAACATTTAATAAAAACTGATTGTTAACTTTACCTGCATTAATTATATTTATCTTGTTTTCAATCTCGTCTTTAATCCATAACCCATTTTCTGTAATTACAGCTAAATATTTATTATCACTTGAATATTTATTTTTTATTAATAAATAAGAATTTTTCATGACTGCTGAAACATTATAGAAAAGAAGAATAAAAATTATTCCAATAAAAAAAGTATAAAAACCAATGATCTTAATGATCATAAAATTAGTTAAGCCATTATATTTAAAAATTTCTAACTCTTTTTTATCTATAAGATAAATAAAAAAAACTTGTGTTGATAATAAAAAAATAAATGGAAGTATTTCAAATACAATAGCAGGTGTATTTAAAAATGATAAAAAAATAAGGTAAACAAAACTAATATCTAGATTTTTAAAAAATTCTATCTGTTCTAAAATATTAGTTATTAGAATTATTATAAAAAAAGAAAAAAAAACTTTCAAAAAAGAGATATTAAAAAGATTAATTAAAAATTTAATATAAACTTTCATATTTTTTTGACTTTCATAGTTATTAAAAAATAAAAATATATCATTAATATCAAAACAAGGGGTAGTACTGATAAAAACGAATTTTGTATTAAGTTATTGGAAATAAATTTTGAAGAAGACTCTATAAAGATAATAGATAAAAAACCTAAAGAATATGTTTTAATTTTTTGTGTCTTAAATGTCGGATCACTTTTAGATTTTAATATTAATAAAAGTGAAATAGATATAAGAAGCGTAATATATATAGGTTTTATTAATCTTGAGTATATCTCTTTATAAATATTAACCATATTCATTGAGGTACAATTGTTAAGTTCAGATTTTATTTTGTTATCGATATCTTCCTTAAAATTATTGATGATCAATAAACATAACACCAGCTCTTTAGTTGAAGTTTCTTGTGTTTTTTGATGGGTAACAGTTTGTGTGCTAAAGTTGGAAATATTAAAATCTGTTTTAGAAAAATTGAATTCAGAAGTTTTTCTATTGACATTATTGATTGTTTTTCCATCATATAAGACAAGTATTTTTTTGTCTCCACGTATTTCAAATTTACCAGTTTTTGCAATTGTGGTTTGAGATTCATTAGGGCTAGATTTGTCATTTAAAAACATGTTTTCTAGCTCTCCATTTTCATTTTTTCTATCATAATAAATTGTTAAATTTTTAACTATATCTACAAATGTTTTTGGTTTTAAAGCACTTTCAAAAAAATCTAGATCTGAAGATCGTATAAAAGATCTTGCTTTATCTTGAGCTGTGGGCACAATTAAAGCATTTAATAGTAGGCTAAAAATTACAAATAAAAATGAGACTTTTATAAAGAAATTTATAAGATGAATTTTTTTTATTCCAAAATTCCAAAATATAAGCAGTTCATTTTTGTCTTCATATTTTAGCAATATGTATGAAAAACTTAAAAAAACTGCAAAGGGGTAAATTCTGCTAAGTATTTTTGGGAAACTAAGTAATGTGAAGTTAAAATAAACAAAAAAACCATGACCATCTTCAATCACAAAGTCTAAATAATTGACTGCCTGTAAAACCCAGATAATTGTACTGATGGTAAATATAGTTAATAGAAAAAACTTTACACAATCAGTAGCTAAATTTCTGTAAATGATTTTTTTCATTGAAATATGATAATTTAACTCATATATAGCACTCAACCCGTATAGAGTGTATTAAAATTTATGTCTATTAAGATCAATTACAAAAATATCATTTCTACCAAATCTACAATAAATCTTGTCTTATTTGTTAATGAAAATTTCAATATTAAAGATATTAAGAAATATATTTCAAATTCTGAATTTTCTTACATAGCAGATTTACTAAAAAATAGTGATTTAAAAAAAGACACACTTTTTTTTGAAGTTAATTCAAAAAAAACAATATTCTTGGTATCTGTTAAGAAAAACATAAAAATATCAGATATAGAAAATTTAGGAGCAAAATTTCACAGTTATATAAATTTTGATAAGAAAGATGATTACTTTATAAACTCAGACACAGTTAATGATAAAACTAAAAATTTTATAGGTCATTTTCTACATGGACTGAAGTTAAAGTCATATGAATTTAATATTTATAAATCAAAAATAAATAAAAAAATTGTTTCTATAAATGTTATAGGAAAAAAGAATAAAATATCTACTAAAGATCATTTAAGATTTAAAGCTCTAGAAGAAGGAAGTTTTTTTGCAAGAGACCTTGTGTCTGAACCAGGAAATGTTTTACACCCTGATGAATATGCAAAAAGAATAAATACACTTAAAAAATTTGGATTGAAAATAAATATCTATGATGAAAAAAAATTAAAAAAACTTGGAATGAATGCGTTACTTGGTGTAGGGCAAGGTAGTATTAGAGGATCATATCTTGTAACAATGGAATGGAATGGAGCAAAAAATAATTCTAATCCTTTAGCTTTTGTTGGAAAAGGTGTTTGTTTTGACACTGGAGGTTACTCTTTAAAACCAGCAAAGTTTATGGAAGATATGACTTATGATATGGCAGGCTCAGCTACTGTGGTGGGTTTAATGAAAAATTTAGCAATAAGAAAAGCAAAAATAAATGCTGTTGGTGTTGTAGGGCTTGTTGAGAACATGGTTAGTGGAAACGCTCAAAGACCTGGTGACATTGTAAAATCTTATAGTGGTAAAACAATAGAGGTATTAAATACAGATGCTGAAGGTAGATTAGTTTTGGCTGATGCTTTAACTTTTACTGAGAAAAAATTTAAACCTAAGTTTATGGTTGATCTAGCAACTTTAACAGGTGCTATTATAGTTTCATTAGGCTCTGAATATGCAGGTCTATTTTCAAACGATGATAAATTGTCAAAACAATTATTAGAAGCGGGTGATAAAGTTGAAGAAAAATTATGGAGAATGCCATTGCATAAAAACTTTGACAAACTTATAGACTCAAAAAATGCAGATATGCAAAATATAAATTATGTAGGTGGCGCAGGATCCACAACTGCAGCACAATTTTTACAAAGATTTATTTTAAATAAAACACCTTGGGCTCATTTAGATATAGCTGGTATGGCATTTTCAAAATATGGTGGTGCTTTAAATTCAGGTGGTGCAACTAGCTATGGAGTAAGATTATTAAACCAACTAATAGAGGATAATTATGAGTAATATAGAACAAACACTATCAATCATTAAACCTGATGCTGTTGAAAGAAATTTAGATAATGAAATCAAAGAAATGTTTACGGATAAAGGTTTTAAAATTATTAAAGATAAAAAAATTCAGATAACAAAAGCAGAAGCAGAACAATTTTATAAAGTTCATGAAACTAAACCTTTTTATAATGATTTATGTGCTTATTTGTCTTCAGGCCCAATTGTCGTGATGATACTTGAAAAAGAAAATGCAGTTTTAGGAAACAGAGAATTAATGGGTGCAACTAAACCAGAGGAAGCTGCAGAAGGAACTATAAGAAAAAAATATGGAATTTCTATTGATAAAAACTCTGTACATGGTTCTGATAGTGTTGAAAACGCTAAAATTGAAATTAATTTTTTCTTTAAAGATTAATTAAATAATTTTTTTATAGCCGCTGGATAGAGCTTGTGCTCTTGTTTTAGAACTTTTTTAGCTAAAGAAATAGAAGTATCTTTTTTTGAAATTTTAACTTTCTTTTGCAGAATTATTTTTCCTGAATCAAGTTTTGCTGTTACAAAATGAACAGTACAACCAGCTACCTTATCTTTATTTTGTATTGCTTTAAAATGAGTATCAAGCCCCTTATATTTTGGCAGTAAAGAAGGATGTATATTAACTATTTTTCCATTAAATTTTTTAATAAAACTTTTAGATAAAATCTTCATAAAGCCTGCAAGGCAAATAAACTTTATATTTTCTTTTTTTAATAAATTTAATATTTTTGTTTCAGCTATTTTATAGTTTTTAAAGCTTGATACATATTTTTTTATATTAAATTGATTTGAAAATTTTAAACCTTTTGCTTTTGAAGTATTTGAAAAAATTAAATCTATGGATATAGGTGAATTTTTTATTTTAGAAAATTTTATTAAATTTTTTAAATTACTTCCAGTTCCAGATATAAATACTGCTGTTTTAATCTTTTTAGGACCAGTCAATTTTACCATTAAGTTTAACTTTATATTTTCCTGCAGTTATTTTTCCAATAACATAGGGTTTAAATTCCTTTGTAAAAAATTTAGTAATTTTATTTAAGTTTTTAGGATTAACTATTAAACAAAAACCAACTCCACAGTTGAATGTTTTTAACATTTCCTCATCATCAATGTTATTTTGCTTCAACCATTTAAAAATTTTTTTAGTTCTAACTTTATTTAAATCTATATCAGCGACTAATTTATCTGGAATAACTCTCTTAATATTATCTGCTAGGCCACCTCCAGTAATGTTTGCACATCCATTTAAAAGATTGTTATTAATTAAATTTAGAACTTCTTTGACATAAATTTTTGTAGGTCTTAGTAATTCTTTTTTTAAAAATGAATTATTTTTTAAATTAATCTTTTTTTTATTAAGCACATGTCTAACTAAAGAATAACCATTTGAGTGAACACCACTAGATGGTATAGCCAGCACTAAGTCATTTTTTTTTATATTCTTCTTTGATAGTATTTTCTTTTCATCAACCAAACCTACTGCAAAACCTGCTATATCGAATTTACCTTTTTCATAGGTACCTGGCATCTCTGCTGTTTCGCCACCAACCAATTCACAGTTTGAAATTTTACAGCCTCTTACTATTCCTTTGAGGATCAATTTTAATTTATTTAAATCAATTTTATTAATAGAAATATAATCCAAAAATAAAAGTGGTCTTGCTCCTTGAACAATTAGGTCGTTTACACTCATAGCAACTAAATCAATGCCAATTGTGTCATATTTATTGAGTAAATTGGCAATCTCTACTTTTGTACCAACACCATCAGTGCAAGCTACAATTTTAGGATTTTTAAGATTTTTTGGAATATTAGTTATAGAGCCGAAGCCACCAATATTATTAAACTTTTTTTGGCCTTTTTTGTTTGATGATATTGACGATATAAATTTAACAAAATTATCAGCAGCATTTATGTTTACACCACTTTTTTCATAGGTAAATTTTTCTTTTTTCATTAGTATAATATATGCAAATAATTAATAAATTTTATAAATTACTGAATGTATATATTTATTTTATTTTATTCTCTCTATTAATAGTATTTTTTTCCACAACTTATTCAAATGCAAATGCATTTAGGGTATCTAACATTGAAATATCCTCTCCATTTGAATTAAATTTTGAAAAAAATAACGTTATTGACAAAGGATTTCAAACTTCCTTTTCTGATTTGATTTCAATGATTACAACCTCTGGTGATAGAAAAAAGATTAAAAATGTTTCTATAAAAGAAATTAAGGGGATGATCGATTCTTTCACCATTAGTGATGAAAAATTTATAAATAATGAGTATTTTGCAAATTTAGAAACAACATTTAATAAGAAAAAAATTCTTAAATTTTTAGAAAATAAAAATATTTTCCCATCCATACCCCAAAGAAATAAGGTCTTATTATTTCCTATCCTTATAGAAACTAAAAATAACAATATATATCTTTTTAATAACAATATTTTTTACGATAAATGGAATGAACAAAAAAACTCTTATGATTTGTTAGATTATTTATTACCAAGTGAAGATATTGAAGATTTGATAGAGTTACAAAAAATCTCAAAAGATATTGAAACTTATGATTTTTCAAATCTAATTAATAAATATGATATTAAAGATAGTATAATTTTAATAATATATAAAGAAAGCAACAGAGTAAGAACACTTTCAAAAATTAATTTAAATAACAACTTGAAAATTCAAAATAAGAACTATCCCAAATTAGATATTTTGAATAATAATGACTTTTCTAATATTGTTGAAAATTTAAAACAGCTTTATGAAGATCAATGGAAAAAAAATAATGAAATTAATACTTCCATAAAACTTCCTATAACAATATCTATTAATTCCAAAAAAACTAAAAAAATTATAGAGTTGGAACAGGTGCTTTATAGTTTAGATCTAGTTTCTGACTTTAGTATTTTGAATTTTAATAGTGAGATTATTCAATATAAAATTACTTATAATGGCACACCTAATATATTTTTAAATGACATGAAAGAAAAGAACCTTGAATTAGAAATGAAGAATAATATGTGGATATTAAAATGAAAAATTTAAATCAATTATTATTAGATTTTAATTATGAACAAAACTTTAAAGATGATGATTTTTATGTTGGAAAGAGTAATTTTTATGCTTTTGAAATGATTAACAAATGGCCAAAGTGGGAAAAAAATTTTTTAAACATTAATGGTGAAAAATTTTCAGGAAAAAGTCACCTGGTTAATATTTTTTTGAAAAAATTTAATGGCATTAGGATTGATGTTAATTCATTAAATGACGAAAACATTAAATCCATTAAACCTTACCAAAATATTGTTTTAGAGGATTTAAATTTAAATATAAATGAGAAGCTGATTTATTCACTTTTTAATATAATAGATCAAGATAATAAGTTTTTGATAGTCACATCAATGAAACCAATATCTGAGATCAATTTTAAACTTGAAGATCTTCGATCTAGAACAAAGAACTGTCTTTTTGCAAATATTCAAAACCCTGACGATGAGCTAATGTTTGCATTAATATTAAAAAATTTATCAGACAGACAAATTACTTTAGATAAAAAGCTGATTAACTTTATTATTAAAAGAATTGAGAGATCGTATGGCAAAATATTTGAATTCATATATAAAATTGACAAGATTAGTTTAAAAAAAAAGAAATCTATCGATTTTAAAATTATTAATGAAGCTCTTGAGGAATAAGTGAATAAATATAGAACACATACATGTAGTGAGTTAACAATAGATAGTAGTGGTAAAGATGTTGTTTTATCAGGCTGGATAAACAAAAAAAGAGATCATGGAAATTTACTATTCATAGATTTAAGAGACAATTATGGAATGACTCAATGCATCATAGATAAAAGTAACGAAAATTTTAATTCATTAGAAAAAATTCAATTAGAAAGCGTAATTAAGATAAATGGTAAGGTTGTAGAGAGAACAAAAGAAACTATTAACACCGATCTTCAAACTGGAGAGATTGAAGTTAATATAAATTCATTTGAAGTGTTGGGTACTTGCAAGGAGTTACCAATGCCAGTTTTTAGTGATCAAGAGTATGCTGAAGAAATTAGACTCAAGTATAGATTCTTAGATCTAAGAAGAAAAAAAATTCATGACAATATTATCTTAAGGTCAAAAGTTATCTCTTTTATTAGAAGCGAGATGTCTAAACTTGGGTTTTTGGAATTCCAAACACCAATATTAACATCCTCTAGCCCTGAAGGTGCAAGAGATTTTTTAGTACCAAGTAGACTAAATCCTGGAAAATTTTATGCACTGCCACAAGCGCCACAACAATTTAAACAACTTATAATGGTTTCTGGTTTTGATAAATATTTTCAAATAGCTCCATGCTTTAGAGATGAAGATGCAAGGGCAGATAGAAGTCCAGGTGAATTTTATCAGCTTGATTTAGAAATGTCTTTTGTTGAACAAGAAGATGTCTTTCAAGTTGTTGAAAAACTAATAGTCAATGTTTTTAAAAAATTTTCTGAAAAAAAATTGATGTATGAAAAATTTCCAAGAATACCTTATGAGGAATCTATGCTTAAGTATGGATCAGATAAGCCAGATTTAAGAAACCCATTAATAATTTCAGATTTATCAAACATTTTTACACGTGATGATGTTACGTTTGAGATATTTAAAAAGCTTGTAAAATCTGGTTCTAAAGTGAGATGTATAGTAACAAAAAATACAAAAGATAAACCTAGAAGTTTTTTTGATAATATTGATAAGTGGGCAAAAGAACAAGGGGCGTCTGGTCTTGCTTATTTTACAATTGAAAAAGAAGAAAATATTTCAGCAAAAGGACCGGTTGGAAAATTTTTTTCTAAAGAAGCCCTAGAGGAAATTATGAAAATCACTGGAGCTGAGATAGGGGATAGTATATTTTTTGCTTGTGGCAAAATAAATGATGTTGAAAAAATAACCTCTTTAGCTAGAGATAAAATTGCTAAAGATTTAAAATTAATTGATGAAAATACTTTCGCATTTTGTTGGGTTGTTGATTATCCAATGTTTGAAAAAAATGAAGTAACTAATAAAATCGAATTTAGTCACAATCCATTTTCAATGCCTCAAGGAGACTTAAAAGATATTGATTTTGATAATCCTCTTAATATTAAAGCCTACCAATACGATATTGTTTGCAATGGGATAGAGCTATCTTCTGGTGCAATTAGAAATCACGTGCCTGAATTGATGTATAAACTTTTCTCGATTGCTGGATATCAAAAAGAACAAGTTGATGAAAAATTTAGTGGAATGATCAATGCTTTAAGTTATGGAGCCCCACCTCATGGTGGTATAGCACCTGGTATCGATAGAATTGTAATGCTATTAGCAAATGAAAAGAATATTAGAGAAGTTACAATGTTCCCAATGAATCAAAATGCTCAAGACTTAATGATGAACGCTCCATCAAACGTTAACGAAGAGCAACTTAAAGAGCTTGGTTTAGCTTTAAAACTGAAAAAATAATATTACTTTTTACCTTTTAAGCTTATCTTAACGTCAGATAAATCAACAAGATTTTTTTTGTAGTTATTTCTAACAAAACCTTTGCTAGTAACATCTTTTATAATTTTAAGTAATTGATTTTGATCCTCAGTATTTTCTTCCTCAGGTAAAGATCTATCTGATCCACCAATTGATGGAGTGTGAGCAAGATCTTCTCTATTTTGATATGAAATTGCTAATTCTCTAAAAATATAATCAAGTATTGAAGAAGCACTCATTATTCTGTCATTACCGTGTACTTTTCCAGATGGTTCAAATTTAGTATCAACATAAGCACTGATGAACTCATCTAAAGGAACGCCATATTGAAGACCAAGTGAAATTGCTATTGCAAAATTGTTCATCAAAGCTTTTACCAGTTCACCCTCTTTACTTGTGTCTATGAAAATTTCTCCAATTTTACCATCTTCATATTCACCAGTGTGGAGATAAACTTTATGGTCACCAATTGTCGCTTTTTGGATGTAACCTTTTCTTCTATCAGGCATACTAAATCTTTTACTGACACCCTCGTTAATTTTTTTAACAAAATTAGTATTATTTTCTTTTGAAATGACCTTAGGTTTGCTTTGTTCAGTAATAATATCTATTTTTTTAGTTTCGGTTACTTTATTATTTGCATCTAAACTTTTTGTTTTTCTTGTATCAAGTTTAACGTCTAAAACTTCAAATTTTCCATCGTCCCGTTTTTCAAGATTTGCCAACTCTGTTTCATTAATATCATCTAGATAATGATTAACTTTAAAGCTACAAGTATAATAAGTTTCTACTAAATATTTTGCCATTTTTCCTTTAATTAATTTTTTATTTTGAATCGTAAGATAATTAATTTATATACAAATCCTTACTTTAGTCTAATTTAAATAATACAATTTAGGATTGAAGAATTAATAAAATAATATGTTGACACTTTTAAAAAAAATTTTCATTTGGTGGAACCAAGAAACACTAGGTACAAAATTAAAAACTATTTTTTACGGAAAACTTGCTGGAAAAGATTCTAGTGGCAACAAATATTACGAAAGTAAATCTGGAAAACGATGGGTGATTTACAATGATGAAATTGATGCATCGAAAATCCCTAATGAATGGTACTCTTGGATGCATTTCACTAATAATAGAATTGAAAACAATCATGAATTGAAAAAATATGATTGGCAAAAACCGCATCAATCAAATCAAACGGGTACTGAGAATGCCTATCATCCTAATAAAAATAATGATCCTATTAAAAAAAAATATACAATCTGGAAAAGTTAGTTTCTTATTTCTTTTAATTTATTTTTTTTTAACAAGCTTATCATCACCCCTAGTAGCTAATGAAAATAATGAAGGAAAATTTGTTGAAATAAAAATTTTAGATAAAGTAAGTTCAAAGACCGATCTTTTAAAATTAAAGATAGGAGAGGAGCTAAGATTTAAAAGTTTATTAATAAAAAGTCTCAAATGCAAAAACTCTGAATTTGATGACAACCCAGAAATTACAGCTTATATTCAGGTTAAAGATACGATTAATAAAGATAACAACGAAGTGTTTATATTTAATGGGTGGACTTTTTCATCTAGTCCTGCAGTAAATCCTTTTGATCACCCAGTATATGATATTTGGTTAACAAGATGTTATTAGAATACTTTTTCATTATCTAGCCAGCTAACATTAAAGTCTGACTCAATAAATTTTTTATGATTTAGTAAAATTTTATGAAGAGGTATTGTTGTTGTTATTCCTTCAATGACAAATTCATCTAAAGATCGATTCATTCTTTGTATTGCTTCAGTTCTATTTCTGCCATGAGTGATGACTTTACAAATCATACTATCGTAAAATGGTGTAACTTTATAACCTTGAAAAATTGCACCATCTACTCTTGTTCTAAAACCTGATGGTTGGTGACACATTCCTATAGTTCCAGGTGAAGGTTGAAAATTTTTACTCGCATCCTCTGCATTAATTCTACATTCTATTGCATGCCCCCTAGGATTAATGTCACTTTGTTTTAAAGCTGTTTCACCAGTGTAAGCTATCCAAATTTGTTCTTTAATAATATCAATACCAGTTACCATTTCAGTTACAGGATGCTCTACTTGAACTCGGGTATTCATTTCTAGAAAATAAAATTTTCCATCTTCATATATAAATTCAACAGTTCCAGCACCCTCATAACCAATTTTACTAACCATATTTACAGTTCTTTCAAAAAGATCTTTTCTGATCTGATCTGTTAAAACTGGACTAGGAGTTTCTTCTATTAATTTTTGATGTCTTCTTTGAACTGAGCAGTCTCTTTCATGTAAATGTACTGTTCTATTTTTTCCAGATAATACCTGAACTTCAATATGTCTTGGATTTTGGAAAAATTTCTCAATATAAATTTCATCATTGCCAAAATATTTTTGTGCTTCAGACTTTGCTGTTGAAAATAATGTTTCAAATTCTTCTTCTTTACGAACGATTTTCATTCCCTTGCCACCACCACCTGCGGATGCTTTAATCAGAACTGGAAAGCCTATTTTTTTACAAAGTTCTTTGGCTGCCTTTATGTCTGTTATTCCGCCTTCAGAACCTTCAATAACAGGTAGACCATGTTCTTTTGCAATTTTTTTTGCTTGAATTTTATCTCCCATCATCTCTATGAGTTTTGAAGAAGCACCAATAAATTTAATATTATTTTCCTCTAGTACTTTAGCAAAATTTGCATTTTCAGATAAAAAACCATATCCAGGGTGAACCGCTTCTGCTTTTGTAAGTTCTATTGCTGACATCAAAGCTGGGATATTTAAATAACTATTTGCAGGTTGGTGTGAGCCAATGCATACACTTTCATCCGCCAGTCTTACATGCATACTATCTTTATCAACATCAGAATGAACAGCGACAGTTGCTATACCCCATTCTTTGCAAGCTCTTATAACTCTGACTGCAATTTCCCCTCGGTTTGCAATTAGAATTTTTTTAAACATTACTCTACGATGATAATAGTTTGGCCGTATTCAACAGGTTGGCCATCTTCTACACAGATTTCTTTTATAATTCCATCTGCTGTTGATGGAACATGGTTCATAGTTTTCATAGCCTCAACTATCATAACCGTTTCACCTTTTTTAATTTTTTTACCAACTTCTACAAACTTTTTACCACCAGGTTCTGCCGCAAGATAAGCTGTACCAATAATAGGGGATTTAACTTCAGTTCCAGAAACAACAGTCGACTTAACTGTATCAAGGGCTGGTGTTGAAGCAGCAACACTTACAGTTTGATTTGAACTAGTTGGATTCGATTTTGATACTTTTATCTTAGTATCTTTATCAGTGTATTCAATTTCAGTTAAATTGAATTCATTTAAGTAGTCAGTTAATTCTTTAATAATATTTTTATCTATTTTCATTTTGTAACATGTTTTGCATTGCAATTATGGCTAAAATATAACCATTATCACCTAAACCAAAAATTCCACCAGTAGCAATATCGCTGATTAAAGATTTGTGTCTAAATTCTTCCCTTTTATATATATTTGATATGTGAAGTTCAATAATTGGTTTTTTATAAATATCTAAAGCATCCCTGATAGCTACAGATGTATGTGTAAAACCTGCAGCATTAATAATTATACCATCAAATTTACTTTTAGCCTCTTGGATGGTTGTAACTATTTCACCTTCTATATTTGACTGGGAAAATTCTAAATTAATATTTAAATCTTTAGCTTTACCTAAACAATTTTCTTTTAACTTATCAAAAGTTATTGATCCATATTGTGATTGTTCTCTTTCACCTAATAGATTAAGATTAGGACCATTAATAATTATAATATTATTACTCATCAAATTCTTATACATTATGAAAAAAATAAAAAAAATAAAAATTAAATTAAATGGTAAATTTTCAACAATAAATGAAAATTTAAGCCTCTTAATTTTTTTAAAAGAACTAAAAATACCTCTTAAAAAAGTAGCAATTGAATTAAATCAAGAAATAATAGATAAAAATAATTTAAAAACTATAAAACTAAAAAATAATGACAAAATAGAAATTGTTCATTTTATTGGAGGTGGATAAAATTGGTTAACGATAAATTAATAATTGATAAAAAAAAATTTAATTCCAGATTAATAGTTGGAACTGGAAAATATAAAAGTATGGCAGAATGTGCAAAAGCTATTAAATTATCTGGAGCAGAAATTGTTACTGTTGCTGTGAGAAGAGTAAACATTTCTGATAAAAAAAAACCTTTATTGATGGACTACATTGATCCAAAAAAAATAACTTACTTACCAAACACTGCTGGCTGCTTTAATTCTGAAGAGGCTCTTAGAACATTACGTTTAGCAAGAGAAATTGGTGGATGGAAACTGGTAAAACTTGAGGTCTTAGGAGATAAAAAAAATTTATTTCCAGATATGATTGAAACATTAAAATCTACAGAAGTTTTAACTAGAGAAGGATTTAGAGTAATGGTTTACTGTAATGATGATCCTTTAATGGCTAAAAGATTAGAGAATGTAGGAGCTTGTGCAATTATGCCTCTCGCAGCACCTATAGGATCTGGACTTGGGATTCAAAATACAACAAACATAAAAATAATAAGAAGCCAAACAAAGCTTCCTTTGATAATTGATGCTGGCTTAGGACAAGCGTCAGACGCAGCTATTGCCATGGAGTTAGGTTGTGATGGAGTATTGGCTAATACTGCAATCGCTAAAGCTAAAAAACCATTTCAAATGGCATTGGCATTTAAAAATGGAGTAATTGCAGGAAGACAATCTTATTTAGCAGGTCGTATAGAAAAATCTATATATGGAAGCGCATCTTCTCCAAAAACTGGAATTATCTAGGCTACTGGTTTTTTAAAAAATTTCTTTTTAAAAAAAGGTTTTTTTTTATAAGGCTTTTTTTTAATAGGACTTTCAAAAGATTTAACTTCTTTTTTTTGCTCTTCTAGATTTTTTAACTTTTCTATATGTTGAACTATTTCTATTGTTTTTTTAGTTTTGTTTTGAAGATCAATTATGTATTCAGGAATAATAAGACTGTTATCTGCAATTATATCGATCTTAATTAAGTTTTTTTCTTCAAAATACTTTAAATCTTCAATAAAGTTTTCTTTCATAAAGTCCGATATCTTTTCGCAAATCTTAAGTTCTACAAATTTTGCTTTTGTTAAAACAGCTTTAACCTCGACTAATTTAAGAATCTTCATCGCAAAAGACTCATCTGTAAGAGTAACTTTCCATTTTACAGCACTTTCCCTTAATCTTTGTCTGGACATTTCTAAAAGTCCAAATGTACTAATTCTTCCAATTTGAATTCTTGCCCTATCAGTTCTGCATTGTTCTTTAAGTTTTCTCTCAACCAACCTTCTATTTCCAAAACTCAACATATCAATAAAATCAATAATAATTAGACCAGACAGATCTCTTATTTTTATTTGTCGAGATATCTCTTCTGCTGCCTCAAGATTAGTGTCTAAAGCAGTACTTTCTACATTTTTTTGTTTAATAGAGCTTCCTGAATTTATATCAATTGAAACTAGCGCTTCAGTTGGATTTATAACTAGGTAACCTCCTGATTTTAGTTTTATTTCTGAGTCATAAATTTGATTTAATTTTTCTTCAATGTTCTCTTTAAAAAATAAAGGAACTTTTTCTCTATATTTTTTTATTTTTTTTACATGAGAGGGCATCATTAACTTCATAAAGTTTTGGGCCTTTTTGTAACCTTCATTACCTTCAATGACGATACTATTTGTGCTTTCATCATACATATCTCTCAAAGTTCTTTTTATAATATCACTTTCTTGATGGATTAATGATGGAGCTATAGAGTTTAATGCATTTTCTTTAATTTCATTCCAAGTTTTAATCAAAGTTTGAAGATCATGATCAATATCATTTTTTGTTTTGTTTGATCCTGCAGTTCTTACAATAAGCCCCATTTCTTTTGGAATAACTATATCGTTTAAAATAGTTCTAATTTTTTTTCTTTCTCCTGGGTTAAATATTTTACGAGATATGCCACCACCTTTTGGTGTATTGGGCATTAGGACAATATATTTACCTGCTATAGAAATAAAAGTACTCAACGCAGCACCTTTTTGTCCTCTTTCATCTTTTAAAACTTGTATTAAAATTACTTGGTTAGGTTTTATAACTTCTTGAATCTTATATCTTTTAGATCTAAATCTTGTTTCAGGTTTTCTACCGTGTAATACAGGCGAAGGTTGCTCTTTATCTTCATCTACTTGAGTGGTATCTGTAATTGGAGTATCACTCCCTTCTGTTATCTGATCATTTGTTTCAAATTCAGACTCAAGTTTTACTTCAACTGGATCATTAATATCAAGATTACCCTCGTTAATATTCTTTTGTTCTTCTAGCTCACTTTTTTTTAATAGTTCTTCTCTGGCTTTTTCTTCTTCTTCTTTTATTTTTGCTAAATCACTCTGAGGTATTTGATAATAGTCAGATTGAATATCGTTAAAGGATAGAAAACCGTGTCTATCTCTTCCAAAATCAATAAATGCAGCTTGTAAAGATGGCTCTACTCGGCTTACCTTGCCAAGGTAGATATTATTTTTTATTAAATTGTTTTTTAAGCCTTCGTACTCGTAGTCTTCAATGTTTTCACCTGACTTAAGTACAACTCTTGTTTCATTTGGATGCGAAGCATCAATGTATAAATTTTTTTCCATATATTTTTGATTAATTGTTTCATTTTATATTTAAATAATTTTAAATTTTGTTTGAATTCTGATGCCTTAACTTTAACAAATTCTTATATATATTAAACTAAAATGCATCGAATAATTAAAAATATATTTATAGTAGTTTTAAGTGTTGGTTTGTTATCTGCATTTTCTGTATTAGCTGTTTTGTGGGCTTTTTCTAACAATTTACCAGATTATAAATTCCTCAAAAATTATAAACCATCAGTTTCTAGTAAAGTTTACTCAGGGGATGGTGAGTTGGTGAATGATTTTTCATCAGAAAAACGAATATTTGTACCCTATAAATCAATACCAGAAAAAGTGATTAATGCTTTCTTATCTGCAGAAGATAAAAATTTCTATTCGCATCCAGGAGTAGATGCCAAAGGAGTGTTAAGAGCAATAATTAATAACATTTCCAATGTAGTTGCATCAAGAAGATTGGAAGGCGCATCAACAATAACTCAACAAGTGGCAAAAAATTTTTTATTAACAAACGAAGTAAGTTTAAATAGAAAAATTAAAGAGGCAATTCTTGCCTTTAGAATAGAAAGAGCTCTTTCAAAAGAAAGAATATTAGAACTATACTTAAATCAAATATATCTGGGTGAAGGTACTTATGGCGTTGCATCTGCTAGCTTAGAATATTTTGACAAATCAATTAGTGAATTGAATTATGAAGAAGCAGCTTTATTAGCAGCTCTGCCAAAGGCTCCAAGTAGATATAACCCGTATAAAAATATAGAACTCGCAAAATTTAGAAGAGATCTAGTTATAAACAATTTGTTTGAAAATAATTATATAAGCAAACAAAATCAAAAAGAACTTTTGTCAAAAAAAATAATATTAAAAAAAAGAAAAAAAATTTTTACAGAAGATACGAGTTACTACGTAGAAGATATTAGAAAAGATGTGGTTGAAAAATTAGGATTTGATAAAGTTTACAAACAAGGATTAAATATAAGTACACCTATTAATATTAGCTTGCAAAAAATTGCAACTGACTCATTGAGACAAGGTCTTATTGAATACGATAAACGAAAAGGGTGGCGTGGTCCATTGACTAATGTTAAAAATTTAGAAAAATGGAATAAAGATTTAGATAAATTTAGATTAGAAAGATCAATTAATTGGGATTTAGCAATAGTTAAAAAGATAGATAAATTTTCAATAGAAATTGAAACGGAATATGAAAAAAAAGGAATTATTAAGTACGAAAACATCTCGTGGATAAAAAAAGATTTTGATGAAATATTGAAAATTGGGGATGTTATTTATACTGAAAACATAAATAAAAATATATTTGCCTTAAGGCAACTGCCAGAAGTTAATGGAGGGATTGTTGTTATGGACCCTTTTACTGGACGGGTATTAGCTCTAAGCGGAGGATTTAGCTTTAAAAAAAGTGAATTTAATAGAGCCACACAAGCACTAAGGCAGCCAGGTTCTGCTTTCAAACCTTTTGTTTATGCTTTAGCTCTTGAGAATGGATATACACCATCAACTTTAATTCTAGATGCACCACTAGTTTTAGAGCAAGGATCTGATTTAAAAATGTGGAAACCTGAAAACTACGGTAAAAAATTTTATGGACCATCAACACTTAGAATGGGGTTAGAAAAATCTAGAAACTTGATGACTGTCAGAATTGCACAAGATCTTGGAGTTAAAAAAATTGTTAATTTTTCAAAAAAACTTGGTATTTATGAAAATCCCAGCGAGCTTTTATCAATTTCATTAGGCTCTGCAGAGACGACTTTATTGAAACTAACATCTGCATACTCTTCATTTATTAATGGAGGAAAATTAGTTAAACCAATAATGATAGATAGAATTCAAGACAGTGAAGGGATTACAATTTTTAATAATGAAATGAGAGAGTGTATAAATTGTGATCAAATATCTCACTTAAGTGACAATTATCCAAATATAAAGGACAGTTTTGAGCAAATATTTTCCCCAGAAACAGCATATCAAATGACCTCGATATTGGAGGGAACTGTTCAAAATGGGACAGGAAAAAATTTAAAAGATTTAAATTTGGATTTGGCTGGAAAAACAGGCACAACAAATGGAAATACAGATACATGGTTTATAGGATTTACTTCAAAATTAGTAATAGGAGTTTATGTAGGTTCAGACAATCCAAGATCACTTGGAAGGTATGAAACAGGAGCAAAAACAGCATTACCAATTTTTAAAAGCTTTGTAAAAAAAGCTGTAAAAAAAGAAGATGCAAGACCGTTTAAAGTTGCAAAAAATATTTTAATGAAAGTTATTGATCCTGTTACAGGAGAAAAAGCTGAAATTGGGACAAGAAGAACAATTATTGAAGCTTATAAAGAAGTGAAAGTAGAAAATTTATTAAATAAAGATATTAATAATAGATTAAAAAATAATAATATATTAAGGTTCTACTAATGGACAATGAATATTTAAATTACAAATCTGAAATAGAAAAAATCAATCAAAGAGTTAAGGAGTACCTTTGAAAAAAATGATATTCATAAAAAATTAGAAAAGAATAACCAAAAAATATTAGAAACTAATTTTTGGCAAGATAAAGCAAATTCTCAGAAAGTTATTAAAGAAAAAAAATTATATGAAGAATTAATAAATTCATATGAAAATTCATCTAAATCAATAATTGACCTTGATGAATTGAACGAACTTGCTTTAGAAGAAAAAAATCAATCTGTCATAAACGAAGTTCTTGAGAGTATTAAAAATTTAAAAAAATTAGCTAAAAAAAATGAAACTAAATGTTTTTTGTCAAATGAAACTGACAGTTTAGATTGCTATATAGAAATTCATGCCGGTGCTGGTGGAACAGAGAGCCAGGATTGGGCAGAAATGTTAAGAAGAATGTATTTAAAATGGTCAGATATTAAGAATTTTAAATCAGAATTAATTAGCGAACATAAGGGAGAGGAAGCAGGCATAAAATCATCAACTATTAAAATTGAGGGTGATTATGTTTTCGGATGGTTAAAAGCTGAGTCAGGAATTCATAGGTTGGTTAGAATATCTCCTTTTGATTCTGGAGCTAGACGACATACCAGTTTTGCAAGTATCTGGATTTATCCAGTCGTAGATGAAAATATTGAAATAGAAATTAATGAAAAAGATTTACGTATTGACACCTATCGATCAAGTGGAGCAGGAGGGCAGCATGTGAATACTACAGATAGTGCGGTAAGAATAACCCATCTACCTTCTAAAATAGTAGTTCAATGTCAAAATGAAAGATCACAACATAAAAATAAAGATACCTGTATGAATATGCTTAAGGCAAGACTATATGATTTTGAATTAAAAAAAAAAGAACAAGAAAGCCAAACAGTAGAGTCTTCCAAGTCAGAAATTGGTTGGGGTCATCAAATTAGATCTTATGTACTTCACCCATACAGAATGGTAAAAGATAATAGAACTAACTTTGAAAGCTCAAATCCTGATAAAATCTTAGATGGTGAGATTGATGATTTTTTAGAAAGTTCGTTATATAAAGTGAAATAATGAAAAGAATAGTTAAAATTCTTGTAATATTAATAATAACGCTTGCAACAATTGTTATTTACTTGAGCCTCTATGGAGTAAAAACTGACAAGTTTAATAAAGAAATTATAAAGAATGTTTCAAAAATTAATAAAAAAATTAACCTTTCATTAAATGAGGTTAATTATCTATTAAACCCACTGAATTTTAGTATTAATATTTCAACAAAAAACCCTAAAATATTATTGGAAGATAAAAGTCTAGATTTAAAAGACATTACTAGCAATATTTCATTAAAATCTTTTATAAGTAATCAGTTTTCTATTGATGATTTAAAAATTTCAACAAAAGAAATTAAAATCAAAGATTTAATCTCATTAACAAGAGCAGTTGAAGGCTCACCACAACTTTTTGTTTTAGATAACATCACTAAAGAGGGATTAATTTCTACAGATATAAATCTTAAATTTGATTTAGATGGAGAAATAAAAAACAACTATCAAATAACTGGGACTGTCAAAAAAGCAAAATTTAATATTTTTAACAAGGTTGAAATTGATGATTTAAACCTTTTATTTAATATAAGCAACAATCAGCTAACATTAAAAAAGATAGAAACAAATCTTAATAGTATAAAATTAAAATCGCCCTTAATCAAAATTGAAAAAAAGAAAGATATATTTTTTGTTGATGGAGAGGTGGCAAATGAAGAACAAAATTTTGATATAAACAAATTAAAACCTATATTTGGTGATTTACCCAACAATATAGAGGTAGAAAAAATTGACTTTAATTCTGTAAATATTTTTTCTTTCAATGTTAACAAAAAATTAAAATTGAATAATTTAAAACTAGAGACCAACTTAAACTTAGAAAATTTTCAAATAGTTAAAAATCCCCTTAATTTAAAAACTTTTTTACCTAATTATACAGAGCAAATTAAATTTAAGGATCATAAAATTAAAATTAAATTAATAAAAGGTATGTTGGATATTAAGGGAGGTGGAGATATCTATATTGGAGACGAGTCTGAACAATTATCTTACAGCGTTATTAAAGATGATAGAAAAATAACATTTGATACAAACCTTAATATTAAAAATAATCCATTAACAATAAATTTTTTAGATTATAAGAAGAAAAAAGGAAACAGTTCAGAAATTTTATTAAAAGGTATTTACAAAAAAAATAAAGAATTGATATTAAAAGATATCTCTTTAACAGAAAAAAATAATCAAATTTTAATTAAAGATTTAATGTTTAGTAAAAATTTTAAAGTTAAAGATTTAAGTTACATTAAACTTAATTATCGAAATAAAAATGATCTTCTTAACAATTTAGAGCTAAAAAAAAATAAATCTAATTTTTCCATAAATGGTAAAAGTTTTGATGCAACACAGTTAATTAGCAACAGCATGAGTGATGATGAAAGTACTACAATTTTTGAAAATTTTAATTCTAAATTTAATATTAAAATAGGCACAACTTATATAAATAAAAACGATTATACTAAAAACTTAGCTGGATACTTCACTTTTAAAAATAATAAATTAGATAAATTAAATCTAGCATCTACTTTTCCTAACAAAAAAAAAATGAACTTATCTATTGAAACTAATAACCAGAATGAAACAATTACAAAATTCTTTTCAAACTACCCGAAACCTTTGATTAAAAGATATGATTTTATTAAAGGATTTGAAGAAGGTTATCTAAATTTTAATTCTATAAAAAAAGATGGTGTTTCTAATTCTGTATTAATTATTGATAACTTTAAAGTTAAAGAGGTACCTGTTTTTGCTAAGCTTTTAAGCCTAGCGTCACTTCAGGGTATTGCAGATCTTTTAACGGGTGAGGGAATAAGATTTACCGATTTTGAAATGAGATATTCAAGTCAAAAAGGTCTTACTAATATTGAAGAAATGTATGCAATTGGACCTGCTATTTCTATATTAATGGATGGTTATATTGAATCAAAGAAATTGGTTAGCTTGAGAGGAACATTGGTTCCTGCAACAACTATAAATAGATCTATAGCTTCAATTCCACTACTGGGTAAAATACTAATAGGAGAAAAAACGGGTGAAGGTGTTTTTGGTGTAAGTTTTAAAATAAAAGGACCTCCAAAGAATTTATCAACAACAGTTAATCCAATTAAAACACTAACACCTAGATTTATAACAAGAACTTTAGAAAAAATTAAAAAGAACTAAATTAACTCAACTTTAATATGTTTTTTCTTACCAAGTGAAAGTTTAATTAAACTATCCTTAAATAAATCTTCAGTAATTAAAAACTTTTCATCAGAAATAGCCTGACCATTTATTTTAATTCCATTCCCTTTAATTAATCTTCGAATTTCACTTTTAGAACTTTCTAATTTTGATAAAATTACCAAATCTAGAATACTTATATTATCATCTAACATTTTTTTATTAATTTGAGTGGTTGGTAGATTATCACCTAATGAATTTTCAGAAAATGTTTGTTTGGCTGTTTCTTGGCATTTTCTTGCCTCATCTTCTCCATGCAACATAGAAGTAGCTTTGTTGGCAAGTAAAATTTTTAACTCATTAATATTGTCATCTTTAATATTTTCAATTTCATCAACATTAATATCTGTAAAAATTTTTAAAAACTTTAAGACATCTCGATCATCAATATTTCTCCAAAATTGCCAGTAGTCATATGATGAAAGAAATTTTTTATCTAGCCAAACAGCTCCAGATTCAGTTTTACCCATTTTTGCACCTGATGCCAATGTAATAAGAGGTGTCGTTAAACCGTAAACATGATTATTTGAATATCTTTTTATAAGATCAACTCCATTAACAATATTACCCCATTGATCAGAGCCACCAATTTGAAGCATACATTTTTCTTTTTTGTTTAATTCTAAAAAATCGTATGCTTGTAAAATCATATAGTTAAATTCCATATAACTTAATGACTGCTCTCTCTCTAATCTAATTTTGACACTATCAAAACTCAACATTTTGTTAATTGTAAAATGTTTTCCAACATCTCTTAGAAAAGAAATATAATTTAAATTTTTAAGCCATGTGTAGTTATTAACAAATATAGGTTTTGTCTCTGGATCTTTATCATCTAAAAAATTTTTTAGAATTTTTTCAATATTATTTATATTTTTTTCTATTTCTTTTTCAGATAAAATTGTCCTAGTTTTATCTTTTCCAGATGGATCACCTATTCTAGTAGTACCCCCTCCTAATAAAACAATTGGTTGGTGGCCATGTTTTTGTAGCAACCTAAGACACATAATTTGAAGTAAGCTACCAACGTGAAGACTTTCAGCTGTACAATCAAAACCAATATAAGCTCTGATTTTTTCTTTATCTAATAATTGAGATAGATTTTCTTCACCTGTACACTGGTAAAAGAAACCACGATCTTTAAATTCTTTTAAAAATTTATTCATAAATATGCTATCTAGAATATACAATATTTACTTTAAAAATAAGAATGGAAAAATTTTATACTTCTTTAGGGTTAATGAGTGGCACATCTATGGATGGGGTTGATGCGTCAATTATTAGATCAGATGGCGAAAGTAACTATGAACCTATATTTGATAAATATTTTGAGTATGATGGAGTAATTTACTCAAACTTACTAAATCTAAGAGATAAGATAAATTCAATAAAAGATTTACAAGATAATTCTTATCAAATTAACGAGCTCGAGAGAAAAATTACCTTATTTCATGCAAAAATTAGCAAAGAAATTATAAAGAATGCAGGAGTAGATGTAGATATAGTTGGGTTTCACGGTCAAACAATTTTTCACAATGCTCAGGAAAAAATATCAAAACAAATAGGAGATGGCAATTTACTATCAAGTCTTTTAAAAAAAAATGTAGTTTATAACTTTAGAGAAAATGACATTCATAATGGAGGCCAAGGAGCTCCATTAGCTCCAATCTTTCACAACTTACTTATAAACCAGAATAAAATAGAGAAACCTGCTTGTGTTTTAAACATAGGAGGTATCGCAAATATTACTCTTGTTATCTCAAAAAATAATGAAGATTTAAAAAGTTTTGATGTAGGTCCTGGTAATTGTCTTTTAGATGAATGGGTTAGAAGACACACACAAATGAAATATGATGAAAATGGAAAAGCATCAAATATAGGAAAAACAAGTGAAGTTATTCTAAATCAAGCGATTGATAATTTTGACAATATAAGTAATCAAAAAAAACTTTCATTTGATATAAAAGATTTTGATTTAAGTTTTGTAAAAGGTCTCACATATGAGGATGGCTTATCTACATTAGTAGATTTTACAGCAATAATAATTTATCAATCAATTTTAAAATCAATCAACAGTGAAGAAAATAAAAAGTTATTAATAATAGTTTGTGGTGGTGGAAGAAAAAACCTTTCATTAATGGAGAGCATAAGAAAAAGACTACCAAAAAATATTTATTTAAAAATAATTGATGATTATAAAATTGATGGTGATTTCATCGAGTCCCAAGCTTTTGCTTATCTTGCAATTAGGTCTGCACTTAAAAAAGTAATTTCATTCCCCAATACTACAAATGTCAAAAAACCATCAATAGGTGGAGTTTTAGTTAAAAACTATTAAGATTAAAATAAAGCAGATTCTTTTTTGATATATTTATCTAAACATTTTACTAATACGTCTTCTGTTTTAGTAAAAAAATGATTAGCATCATTTATAGCCTGAAAGTCAACTTTAATACCTTTTTGGGCACTCAATCTTTTATCTAGATCTGTAATATGTTCTAAGGGAACTAACTCATCCTTTTTTCCATAAATCATTAAACCTGAAGTAGGACATGGAGATAAGAATGAAAAGTCATAAACATTTGGTTGTGGCGAAATTGCAATAAATCTATTTATTTCTGGTCTTCTCATTAACAATTGCATTGCAATTAAAGACCCAAAAGAAAATCCTGAAACCCAACATTGTGAGTTATCAAAATTTTCACGCTCTAACCAATCTAGTGCTGCAGCAGCATCAGCCAGTTCACCTTGACCATTATCAAACTCACCATCACTTTTTCCAACACCTCTAAAATTTACTCTACATACAGAAAATCCATTTTCCATAAAAGTATGAAATGTATCAACCACAACTTTATTATTCATTGTTCCTCCATATTGAGGATGAGGTTGTAATACTAACGCTATTGGTGATGTAATTTTTTCACTTTTGTAATACTTGGCCTCCATTCTTCCAGCAGGCCCAGGTATAAAAACTTCAACTATTTTATTGTCCATAAATGATATTGATTATTATTCTCAAAAAAAAATACACATATCATAACTAAGCGACAATATGTTATCTTTTTTATGTATTGTATACTTGACTAATTTAGTCAGGTTTGTATAAAAAGCCCACTTAAATAAGGATAATATGAAATTAACTTCAAAAGGTAGATACGCAGTAATGGCTTTAGCTGATCTTGCTAAGTTCAATAGTGTTAATCCAGTATCTTTAAGAGATATATCGTTAAGACAAGGTATTTCTTTGGATTTTTTAGAACAAATTTTTTCTAAGTTAAAAAAATATAATATCGTAAAAAGTATTAGGGGTACTAATGGAGGTTATATCTTAAACAAAGAACCAGAAGAAATTAAATTAGCAAACATACTTAGTGCCGTAGATGAAGAAGTTAAAACTGTTCAATGCAAGAAGGAATCTAAAAAAGGATGCAATAGTAAGACTACGAAATGTATCACTCATAATTTATGGGACGAACTTGAAGTTCATATCAATCATTTTTTCGAACAAAAAAA
>ENA-OQVM01001548-OQVM01001548.1-marine-metagenome-genome-assembly--contig:-NODE-1548-length-30138-cov-17.662187_pt1 | contig 30138 bp, 27 predicted proteins | sample MGYA00237776_ERZ505498 | MGnify/ENA primary metagenome ERZ505498 (study PRJEB26159, sample SAMN06265151) | marine metagenome | isolation source: Helgoland LTER site | place: Germany:Helgoland, sampling...
TTTATGTCGCCACCTGTATAATCACGCACTTTATCAGCGAAAACTACGCCCATTTCTGAATGAAAGTTACTTGCTGAATATGCCATAGGCATATCCCAATCCTCAGCTATTGCAGTTCCTGCAGCCAAAACACCTGCAACTGTTGCAGTCATTATTTTTGTATATTTTTTCATTAATTTATTCCTCCCTTTTGTAATATCCCAAGTCATTATTGCGTATATCGATTTGGATCAAACTCGCTCAAATCGATATTTGGATTTAGTTGATCAACAAGACTTGCAAGTATACGGCCAGTTTTTGCGCCTCCTGTCAAGCCAACATGCTGATGCCCAAAGCCAGTTAGAACGTTGTTATATTTATTCACTCGGCCAATTAGAGGTAAACTATTGGCCGTAGTTGGGCGGTGACCTAGCCATTCATCTACTCGTTCATATTTTATTTCTGGGAATAACTTAGCAGCATTAGATTTTAGTAGATCAATTGGGGCTTTGCTGGCCACTGCATTCAAACCGCCAAACTCAACCACCCCAGCCAACCGAATGCGCCCATCCATGGGTGTTACAACAAATTTACCAGATGCTACCATAATGGGTGCTTTTGGCATGATAGATGGATTGACTAACTCAATGTGATATCCACGTTCACTTTCGAATGGAATAGATAAACCAAGTTTCTTTGCAATATCACCAGACCAAGGCCCTAAAGTAAAAATAACATGATCTGCAAAAACATCTTCACCATCCGTTTTTAAACCAATTAGACTTTTTCCTTTTTCAATTAAGTCTGTGACATTCGACTTAATAAAAATTCCACCATTGTCTTCAAAATGCTGTGCTAATTTCTTTATATAAGCGCCTGGATCACTTATTTTGCCATGATTTTTATTAGCAACTATTACTTCAAATTTATTTTTGTAAATATTATCAAGTGATTCAAATTCATTCTTATTAAGAACTTCAAAAGAAATTCCGTTTTGTTTGCGTATATCCCAAGCAAAGGCGTCTGCATCAAAAGCAGCTTTAGTTTCGTAGCCAAAATAATAATCATCATTTGAAATATACTTTTCTGCGCCTGTGCCTTTTGCTAATGCACGATGCTGTTCAACTGAGTCATAAAGTAATTTTGACATTACCTTGGCATAAAGCTTTACATGTTTTGAATTTGCATAGGACAAATACTTTGTTAAAAAAGGGAAAGCTTTTGGTAAATATTTCCATCGTACAAAAAGTGGAGCATTTGGTGCTAAAAGCATTTTTGGAATTTTAGCTAATAAACCAGGAGTTGTAATTGGAATAATAGATCCTGCTGCTAAAACACCCGCATTACCATATGACGTACCAGAAGCAGGCCCTTCGCGGTCAATTAAAACTACTTCATGCCCTGCTCGTTGCAACCATATAGCACTTGAGACTCCATTTATACCTGCACCTGCAACAATAACTTTAGCCATTTTTTCCCTTCAAATCAGAAAAGCCTAATTAACAAAAATAAATCATATATATTAAGATTCAGATTGTAAGTAATTTCTTCATTTCAAATACGAATTGATTACATAAAAAACATTCTATTTAATGATAAAAAATAAAAAAATTACATAACGGAATTTAATACTCAAACTATGAAACGTTCTATCATCAATAATATTATCTTGGAAGCAGATGAATTTATAAAACATAACGGCTATAAATTACCACCATTTGCATATTTCAAGCCAAATGAGTTTGTTAAGCGCAAGACTAAATGTCAAAATATTTTTAGTACACGCTTAGGTTGGGACATAACAGACTACGGAGAGAATAATTTTGATGAATTAGGTTTATTTCTTTTTACATTGCGAAATGGTTTAATGTCAGATCTCAAAAATGGAATAGGCATGTGTTATGCAGAGAAAATCATGATATCTCGGCAAGAACAGATATCACCGCTTCACCGCCATTTATTTAAAACTGAAGACATAATAAATAGAGGCGGTGCAAATTTAGCAATACAAGTTTTCGAAAGCAATCCAGATGGCAAGATTGATAGAAAAGCACCTGTACCAATATATCGTGATGGAATGACAAAAACATATAAAGCTGGTGAAATTATAAAACTCACACCTGGCGAAAGTGTAACTCTTGCTCCAGGAAACTGGCATAAATTTTGGGGCGATGGCGGTGATGTATTGATTGGCGAAGTTTCGACTGTAAATGATGATCTAAGTGATAATATCTTTGAAGATTCAATTGGTCGATTTTCCAAAATTGAAGAAGATACAGACCCTTTACATTTACTCGTTTCAGATTACGAAAATTGGAACTTATTATGATTCAGATTTCATTAAAATGTTTCTAAGAATAAAAAATAAAAAAATTGATATTAGTAATATTGAAGCGATAATTTTTGATATGGATGGCACTCTTGTGGAGAGTGAGCATATATGGGCATATGCAAAACAAAAAATTGCTGAAGCCGAAGGAACAAAAATTTCTACAGATGAATTAGAAAAATACATTGGTAGAGGTCTAAATGATTTTATAGATGAAATTATAAAACCAGAAAATGCAGAGCACCGAACTCGGCTAAACCAAAAAATACAAGAAAAAGCTTTAGAAAATTATAAAAGTAATATCAATGTTATTGATGGAGCAATAGATTTATTAAAAGAATTTAAATCAGTAGGTATGAGAATAGCAATTTGCTCATCTGGACCAATGGAGGCTATTAAAAGTAGCCTCTCAGCATTGAATGCAACTGAAATGATTGAGGTAATAATATCAGGTGAAGCATTAAGTATCGGTAAACCTGATCCTCTTCCATATCTACATACTTTAATCAAACTGAACCTTAAACCGAGTAATGTAATTGTGTTCGAAGACACAATGTCTGGATTAAAGTCAGCAACATCAGCAGGCATCAAGACTATAATTGTAGGTAATCAAGCCAAAACTCAAGAATTTAAAAATGCAACTTTTATCGAGCCATCTTTGAGAAACTTTAATGTAACAAAAACCTAATCATACATTTCTTTGTTTATAGTAAGTGTCTTTATGCACAATCAAGCCATCTTTGAATGTTAAGATATCAACACTTAAATATCCTTCACTGCTACCGTCTTTGTGTTTTGCAGTTCGGCGGTATTCACAATAAGCCTTGTTACCCACAATACCACAAGCCAAAGTTTCCCAATGTACATTTTCAACTTTTTCAAATAAACCTGAAAAAACATTACGTATCACATCTGCTCCTTCAAATCTAACACCGTGTTCATCTGCACCAACAGCATGATCAAATATTGCATTTGGAGCAAAATATTGCATTACCGCATCAATATCATTCGCATTAAATGCATTCCCAACTGCATCAACCAATTTACGTGTAAGCTCTGTCATTTATCTATCCTTTCTAGACCAATCATGGCACATACCTTTTTGAAAAATGTACTTTCTTGATCAGCAAGCACATTTAATTCGTCAAAATGATCAACATCTGGAACAACATACATTTCTATCATTCTTTGCTGAGTTCTAAAACTGTTAACATACATTTCTGATTGGCGGTGAAACTCATCTGTTTCAGCACCACCCACAACAACTAACTGAGGTGCATTAGTCAATGGAGGATGATTTGTCATCGGACTTTCAAGGTTAGCTTCTTTAGCATCCATTTGTAGGTTTGCGTTAAGAGCCAAAGTTAAACGAACTGGCTCCAAATAACTAAGTGGTGAGACAGGAATGCCAGCTTTGATAATATCTAATGGAAATGCTGAGTCCCGAGCCGGCCAATCAGTTGCCATCATCATTTGTGTCAAATGACCTCCTGCAGAATGGCCCATAACAGATATCTTATCACGATTTATACCAAGTATTTTTCCATTATTCCAAATAAAGCTCACTGCTTCTCGAAGCTCTTCCGATATCCGGGTCATACTTACATTTGGGCAAAGATCATATCCTACTATGATTACATTTGCTCCAATTTCGACAAATGGCGATGCCAAAAAGCTGTAAATCGACTTATCGCCACGCTGCCAATAACCACCATGGATCCAAATTAAAGTCGGTGCTTTCTTGTCACCACATAGAAATACGTCCAGTTTTTGGTTATCGCCATCTGCATAACGCACATCTAAAGTGCAATTCAAATTTTCTCGAGCTTTCTTGCTATCTTTTATCCAGTTTGGGATAACAGTTTCTTCATAATCAGGTCGCCCAGCACGTAAATTGTATTGAGCATCAAACCAACTGGACGTATTCCCTTCATGAGCTTTTAGATAATTTGTCATATTTTGCCCTCAGAAGCCGAAGCTTTTTCAAGTGCGGCCCATTGTTCAGGATTTTCTCCAAAATGCCTCATTACATGTTTTCGGTAAGCAGGTCTTTCTGACAATCTTTGATACCAAGCCTCAACATTAGGAAGTTTTGGTCGTTTAACATTTATATTGAAATACCGATAAGCAACACATCCCAGCGGGATATCACCCATTGTGAACTCATTGCCACAAACATAAGTCTGATTTGACAAATGTTTATCAAGAATAATTAACGCTTCATGTGCTTCATCTCTTAATTTTGAAATCTTTGCTTCATCTCGCTCTGCTGGTTTGGTTCGCACAGTTGCGAAGAACAAATATATAACAGGACCAAATGCCTTACTTGCCGACCATTCCATCCATTGATCTGCAATTGCTTTTGATTGAGGATCAGATGGTAGTAGTGTCCCTTTTCCATACTCTTCAGATAAATATCGAATAATAGATAGGCTTTCCCATAGAGCAAATTCACCATCTTGAATGGCTGGAATCATACGATTAGGGTTAATTTCTGCATATTGATCTGTGTCTAACTTGCCAAAACTCCCACCTGCCAGCATTAAGTCATATTTCAGCCCCAATTCATTTACTGTCCAAATAACTGGTATGACATTTGAAGAATATGGCCGCCCCCATACTTTAAGCATTTATCACCTCCCGTTTTTGAGCTAGAGACTGAGTTCCAAAGCGTGGCACCACTTTTTCAAATAAACGGTTCCAACTAGCAAGAATTTTTTCATAAGGCACACCAGTATATTGCTGCATAAGCATTAAATGATCTAAACCAATAGTTTCTTGCTTTTCAGAAAATCTATCTGCAACATATTCTGCATCTCCCACCACAATAATTCCCCGCTTATTCAAAAAATCAAACCAGTCCATTGCATCATCTACAGGTGTCATTTCCTCTCCAATGTCTAAATAGCCTCGTTTTGTCCATTCGCCTGCAGGTCGAGATCCACCAAGAAATTCATAGTATGCATTAATAGCAGGCCGAATAGTATCAATGGCTTCTTGCATTGTTTCACCAACATAAAATGCAGTACATACACCCACACCTTCACCTAATTCGACTTCTCTATTTGAGCTCTTGGAAAGTGCAGCACGATAAGTTTCCCAGCAAGCCAGAGTAGCCTTAGGCCCTGCAGACATAGATATAACACCCCAACCTTTTTCACCGGCAAGTTTAAATGTTGGTGGTGCATTAGACATAAGCCACACTGGAGGATGTTTTTCTGTGTAAGGACGTGGATGAATATACATAGCTTTATATTCTCCACTTTCATCGTGATATTTAGGATCTAAAGGTTCGAAAAATCGGTTTTTTTCTTGCCAACCTGGCACGGGGAATTCCCAGAATTCACCCTTATGAGTAAAAACTTCATTAGTCCAAGCCTTTAAAATAATCTCTAAATTTTCTTGGTAAAGCCGCATAACTTTATTATTATCTCTACGATCAGCATCACGATTAAATTGTATAGTAGAACGTTCATTTATACCTTTAGCAACGCCAAAATCTACTCTCCCTAATGTCATATTATCCAACATTGCAACATCTTCAGCCACACGGATAGGATGCCAATCTGGCAAAACTATTGGCGCTGTCCCTACTCGTAACTTTTGACAATGAGCTGCAATATGAGTTGCCATTTGTATTGGATTTGGCGGTGCATTCATGTAGCCATTATGTGCAAAGTGATGTTCAGTAAACCATGCAGTTGTAAATCCAGCCTGCTCAGCTAAAGAACATTGCTCCTTTATCATTTCTAATACTCGCGGCCATGGCTTTGTTTCTCCAGGGCTAAAATTTGCAATTAAATCAAATCTCATGATTAAATTTTATATCCTATTAGTTGAATTTAATAACTAAATTCAACTAAATTGATATTTAGGTGGAAAGTCAAGAAAGTTTCTTTTAGCATTATCATATGATTAATTATGAACAAATTCGCCTTGGTAGTGAAATACGAGAAGTTCGAAAAGCACGCGGCTTAACACTCAATAATCTTAGCGCAAAATTAAGCTGTTCTACCGCCTACCTCAGCCGTATAGAAAGAGGAACGGCTCGAATATCAGAACTCTTAATTTTAGAAATTAGTACAGCCTTAAATATAGACAAAAACTGGTTCTTTCCTGATAAATTAGGAGTTGGACCTTTAGAAATAGCCCATGTAGTTAGGTCAAAAAACCGCCGGCCATTGTCAGGTATGTATACTAGGTCAGAGGCTGAGCTTGGATTTAGAGATGAACTCCTTTCTAGTACCTTATCGGGTCAATGTTATCTTATAATGTCACACTTCCCACCAGGGGCAGGAGAACCACCTATTCCACAAGAAGGATATGTTTTTGAAGGTGAACAACATGCAATTGTATTATCAGGAGAAGTAGAACTAAAATTAGGCGATGAAACAATTGTATTGCGTAAAGGTGATAGTTTTTCTTATCCATCAATGATAGCACATCGGTTTCGAAATAGAGCTGCAAAAGAAGCAACTATGGTTTGGGCTATGTCGCCAGTAAGGATTAGCTGGTGATTATGTAAATATTTAAAGACTCATAAATCAGATATTACTAAATAATCTAAACACCCAAATATTTATCAGCAATATTACTTGTAAGATTACTTGGCAAACCATTCCAAATAGTTTCACCTCGCTCTAAGATAAAACAATTATCTGATAACGCTAATAGCTCTTTCAACGTTTTATCTACAATTAGAATTGAGATACCCTCGGCTTTTAATTTGTGAATTGCTTCCCAAATTTCTTGGCGAACAACAGGAGCTAAACCTTCTGTAGCTTCATCTAAAATTAATAATTTAGGATTAGTCATCAAGGCACGAGCAATAACTAACATTTGTTGCTCCCCACCTGAAAGAGTTGAAGCAGATTGTTTTGATCGTTCTTCTAATTTAGGAAATAAATTATATACTTGTTTCAACTCCCAAGGCCCAATAGTTGAAGCAGCCGTTAAGTTTTCAAGAACACTTAAATTTGGAAAAACACGACGACCTTCAGGAACTAGGCCTATACCTTGTTGAGCGATATTGTGCGATGGAATTGACATTATAGAGGTTCCCGCAAACTCAATTTTTCCCTCTATATGGTTCATCATTCCAAGTATTGAAGAAATAGTGGTCGACTTACCCATGCCGTTCCTGCCCATAAGTGAAATCACTTGTCCCTCTTCAACAGTCAAACTTACATCAAACAAAACTTGAGTATTTCCGTACCATGCCTTCAAACCTTCAACATTTAAAAGTACGCTCATTGGTCATCACTCCCGAGGTAAGCTTCTCGCACATCTGCATTACTTCGAATTTCATCAACAGTGCCACTCGCAATAATTTGACCATACACCAGCACTGAAATGCGATCCGCTAATGCAAAGATAGCATCCATGTCATGTTCGATAAGTAATATTGGCGCCCTATTCTTTAATTTTGCTAATTGTTTCGTCATCACTTTTGAGCCTGCTGCACCCAATCCAGCCATTGGCTCATCAAGTAAAAATACTTTTGGCTCCAAAGCCAACGCCATCGAAATTTCTAATTTTCGCCTTTCACCATGACTCAGCTCTGATGCAAGAACAGACATACGCGTCTTCATATCAACTTGATCCAAATAAACCTGTGCCGCATTAATCAATTCTTGGTTTTTGGATACTGGTTTCCAAAATTTAAAAGTCTGCCCAAGGTTTCCCTGAATTGCCAATATTACGTTTTCTAAAACTGTAAAGTTTGGGATTACGGAAGAAACTTGAAAACTACGCGCCAACCCCATCTTAGCTCGTTCAAATACTGGATGATTTGAAATTTCATTTTCTTCAAGAATAATTTTTCCACTATCTTGATTAATTTCACCCGAAATTTGCTTTATTAAGGTTGATTTTCCAGCGCCATTGGGTCCAATAAGTCCATGTATTTCCCCTTGATATAAATCAATTGATACATCTTCATTTGCAATAACTGCACCAAATTTTTTAGATAACTTTTGAATAGAAAGAATTGGGCTAACCACTATATCTCTCCTTAGCAATCATCCCAATAATTCCACCTTTTGCAAATAAAACTACAATTATTAAAATAAACCCTAACCAGAACTGCCAATTTTCCGTTACTCCGCCAAGGAATTGTTCAAGAATAATAAATAACGCTGCACCAACTAATGGCCCAAATAATCTTGCTGTACCGCCTAGGATTACAAAAACCATTATCTCGCCAGATGTATGCCAACTTAATACCGAAGGACTAACAAAACGATTAAGGTCTGTATAAAGAGCACCAGCAAGGCCAGTAATTGCTCCCGAGATTACAAAAGCAATTAACTGAACTTTAATGGGTTCTATTCCAACCGCTGCAACTCTTTCAGGGTTTTGTTTTGCTGATTGTAATGCGAGCCCAAAATTGGAGTTTACGATCCTAGAACTAAAAAAAAGAACAATTATTAATAATACAAAACAAATACTGAAAAAACTTAAGCCATTCATTGTATTCAAGCCTGGAAAATTATTTCTCAAGTAAACCGATAATCCATCTTCACCCCCATATGCAGGCCAACTAATTGCAAAATAGTATACCATCTGTGCAAATGCCAATGTGATCATTATGAAATAAACTCCACTAGTTCGAAGACATAACATTCCAATTAATAACGCAAATCCTCCGGAGATTAACATTGCTAGTGGTAAAATAATAAGCATCTGAGTTGTGCCTTCTATAATAAAAGGCCATTCAATAATTGGATAATAATTCAACGCATGGCTAGCCAATATACCCGAAACATATCCCCCAATGCCAAAAAAAGCAGCATGCCCAAAAGAAACAAATCCACCGTAACCCAACACTAAGTTTAATCCTGCACCAGCAATTGCCAAAATCACTACTTTAGTGGCAAGAGTAAGATAGTAAGGTTCATCTAGGATAAATCCAAAAAAAGGAACACAAAGAAGGAGTGCAATACAGATTATATTTAAGTAATTTTCTTTAATCATTTTGCACTATTTCCAAATAAACCAGATGGTTTCCAAATCAATACTGCTGCCATAAGTATATAAATCATCATTGATGCTAAAGCTGACCCAATATCAGTTGCTGAAGACGGGCTTAGAAAAATCTTAAAAAATGACGGCAATAAGAAACGTCCCAGAGTATCAGTAAGCCCGACCAAAATAGCACCAATTAAAGCACCTTTAATAGATCCAATACCACCAATCACAATTACAACAAATGCCAATATGAGCACAGGCTCCCCCATACCGACCTCAACTGACTGTATCGCTCCGACCATTGCTCCAGCAAGACCAGCTAATGCGGCACCCAATGCGAATACCAAAGTATATAATTTAGAAATATCAACTCCAAGAGCTGCAATCATTTCACGATCGCTTTCACCTGCTCTGATACGAACTCCCAATCTGGTTCTACTAATCAATGCGAATAATCCAATTGCTATAAGGATTCCAACCACAATGATCATCATGCGGTATTTAGAGTATTCTATTCCCAAAGGTAAACTAAGAGTGCCTGACAAAATATCTGGAACATCAAGAAATAATGGAAACGCACCAAAAATCCAACGCATTGCTTCAGAAAAAAGCAAAATCAATGCAAAGGTCGCCAATACTTGATCTAAATGATCGCGCTTATATAATCTTCTAATAATAACAATTTCCACAATTACACCAGCGATGGCTGCTGCCATTAGGCTTGCAACCAATCCCAACCAAAAAGATCCAGTCCATGATGCAATTGCAGCTGCAGAAAAAGCACCAATCATATACAAAGAACCATGTGCTAGATTAATCAGTCCCATAACGCCAAAAACGAGCGTCAACCCAGCTGACATCAAAAATAACATCACACCAAACTGAAGCCCATTTAAGACTTGTTCTAAAAATAAGCTGATGCTCATAGGGAAAAATCCAGTAGATCAAGTGGGCTAAAATAGCCCACTTGATTTCAATTACATTTTACATTCATCAACATAAGCGTTTGAACGACTTTTCAATCCAGTAGCTATTATCTTATTGGTGAAAACATCACCTTCTTTGATGACTTCACGAACATAAATATCCTGGATAGGATGATTATTCGTATCAAAACTAAAATCACCACGTGTAGATGCAAAATCAGCTTTTTTCAGTGCCGAACGAAATGCATCTTGATCATTTATTCCAGCTGAGTCTAATGCCGATGCAAGAAGATTCGCTGTATCATAACCTTGAGAAGCATATAATGATGGCAATCTTCCATACTCTGCCTGGAAGTCCGCAACAAATTTTACGTTTGCATCATTTGTTAAATCCTTTGACCACTGTGATGTATTTTTTACACCCATTGCTGCTGCGCCAACAGCTTGAAGGATACCTTGGTCAAATGAAAATGCAGGACCAACAACAGGTAGATCAATACCTGATTGTGCAAATTGCTTCATGAATCCAATACCCATTCCACCAGGTAGGAAGAAAAATACTGAATCTGCTCCTGATGCACGGATTTGGGCTATTTCTGCAGCATAATCTTTTTGCCCTAGTTTAGTATAAATTTCTCCTGCCAATTCTCCCTCATAAAAGCGCTTATAGCCTGTTAGAGCATCTTTACCTGCAGGATAGTTTGGAGCCATTATGAATGAATTTTTATAACCTTCAGAGTTTGCATATCCACCAGCTGCTTCGTGCAAATTATCATTCTGCCAAGCTACATTAAAATAATTTTCATGACACCCAGCCCCAGCTAAAGCTGAAGGGCCTGCATTTGGAGAAAGATAAATTTTTCCTTGATTTACTGCCGCTGGTACAACTGCCATAGCCAAATTAGACCATATAATTCCAGTTAAGATATCAACTTTTTCAGATTGAATCATTTTATCGGCCAATTGTACTGCTATATCTGGCTTACGTTGATCATCTTCTATGACCACTTCAATATTATTATTACCTTTAAGCGCTAATAAGAAACCATCTCGGACATCAATTCCCAATCCAGACCCCCCACCAGATAATGTAGTGATCATCCCAACCTTCGCTTTGTGACCATCTGCAAAAGCCGGTAATGCAATAACTGCACTCAACGCAAACATACTTATCAGTTTTTTCACTTTTTGTTCCTCCCAAAACATATTTTATATGGCTTATAATTTCCGCCTAATTTGATAACGCTTTAATTATTCACACTAGTCAAGGAGGAAAGGTTGAATAGCTTTAGCAAATTTTTGTCCAAAAAGTTGATGATTTTCCTGATTCCAGTGAATGGGGTCATGTTTAGATGAGCTTCCAAATTCATTTCCATCAATCATATTTATACCAGCTAAATTACAAGCCTTTTGCAAAGTGCTAGATAGTAAGAGCGATTTTTCATATGCACCAGCCCATTCATCAGCTCTCTCCCAAGATGGATCATTAGCTCTCTGCCCAATTACCAATGGACAAATTATACTTACATCAGGCACATCATCTGAAAACCACCCTCCTCGACCAGCAGGAGTAGATTTAGTAATTTTTGCAAGGCCAATAATGGCATTCACTATATCATTAATGTTTCTATCAAACTGTGCTTTTAGGTCATTTGTTCCGAGCATGATCAAGACATGATCTATTGGTTGGTGTGATAATAAAATTGCTTCAAGTGTTAACTCACCATTAAATGAAGATCCTAATACTGGGTCAGAAAGATTTGTTGTTCGCGCTGGCAGACACTCTTCAATTAGATCAACAGAAAGGGTTTGAGATAAGTGATCGGCCATTTCAATTGGCCAACGACGTTGAAATCGTTCACCATTCCCATCATCCAAATACCCCCAACTATTGGAGTCTCCATATATTAAAATGCGCTTATTTTCAGACACCATTTTCTCAATCTTAATAAGTTTAATATTAGTTACACTTAAATTGGTTTTTATAAATTTAACCTATGACTTTACGCTAAACAACATAGCTTGAGAAATATGTTAAATTGTATTTATTTATCATAACGAATAAAAACGAACATTCTTTCTTGATATTAAACACGAATTAGTATTCCATTAACATTCTAGAATATAGATCAGGTTAAATTTTAAACTGTTTATTAAATTATTAATGTTTCTAACATCTATATTTCAAAAGAACACAAAAACAAAAAGGGAAAAAAATGATTAAATTATTTAAAACAGCTGCTTTAAGTGCTGTAATGGCACTTGGCCTTGCTGGCAATGCATCTGCCCAAGACATAAACTTCTTTACAATAGGAACTGGTGGAACTGCTTATACTTATTACCCTGTTGGTGGTGTGATCGCAAATGCAATTTCTAAACCACCAGGCTCACGTGAGTGTGGTAAAGGTGGATCTTGCGGTGTTGATGGATTAATAGCCTCTGCTGTATCTTCACGTGGTTCTGTAGATAACGTTAATGCAATAATTTCTGGTTTACGTAATTCTGGCTTTGCACAATCTGACGTTGCTTATTGGGCTTACACAGGAACAGGTACTATGGAAGGAAGCAAACCGGCTACCGACCTAAGAACAATTGCCGCTCTATTTGAAGAACATATTCACCTCGTTGCTTTAGCAGACAGTGGCATAAATTCTGTTGCAGACCTTGCTGGTAAGCGGGTTTCATTAGATGAACCTGGTTCTGGTACGTATGTTGATGCTAATTTAATTCTTGAAGCAAATGGCTTGTCATCTGATGACGTCACAGCAGAAGCTCTTAAAGGTGGTGCAGCCGCCGAAGCATTGCGTAATGGTAAAATTGATGCATTTTTTGTAGTTGCTGGATACCCAACTGGATCTCTAGTTGAATTAGCATCTGCAGCTGACATTAAACTTGTACCTATTGATGGTGCGGGCGCTAGTGCCTTGACTGACAAGTATGGTTTCTTTGCTTCTTCTGATATTCCAGCAGGAACATATGAAGGCGTAGCAGCAACTATGACAGTGTCAGTTGGTGCTCAATGGTTTACTTCAGCATCTGAAGATGAAGAGTTAATCTATAATATTACAAAAGCATTATGGAACAAAGAGTCACGTAAATTACTAGATGTAGGCCACGCCAAAGGTAAAACTATTACTCCAGATACAGCTTTAGCTGGTGTAGGAGTTCCTTTACATGCCGGCGCTGAACGTTTTTACCGTGAAGTTGGTTTGATTAAATAAGTCACACACAAAACAGTTAGGCCTCAGGCGCATTAGCGCCTGAGGCTATATTTTTTCTCATATGGAATAAATTATGCCTACAGACAAAACTCCCGAACTGACACCGGAACAACTGGCTGAAATTGAGCGTAAATTCGATCCGGAAACAGCATTTCGTCAAACTGGAAAAACTCTTGGATTTTTAATCGCTTTAATATTGGTTTTAATGTCTGTTTATCACTTTTATGCATCTGGCTTTGGTTTAGTACGCGAATTAGTTCATCGAGGTATCCATTTATCATTTGTTCTAGGCCTAGTATTCTTATTATTTGGAGCACGTAAAACTAGCAATAAATTATATCCAAAAGCTTGGTATCGATTTGATGGAGTTCCCCTAATTGATATTGTTTTTTCATTTCTAGCCATTACAGCTGCAATGTACTTACCACTATTACCCGCTTCAGCCTTGGCTCAACGTGTTGGAAACCCATCACAGTTTGATGTTTTCATGGGATCAGCTTTGCTTATTTTAACACTTGAAGCAGCAAGACGCAGTGTTGGTCCAACACTTCCTATAATTGGTTTAATTTTTATCGGATTTGCATATTTTGGACCATTAATGCCAGGCGCTTTAAAACATGGTGGGTCATCTTGGCTCGGTATAGTTAATCATTTATATATGACTAACCAAGGTATTTATGGAATTGCTATTGGAGTAATGGCCCAATATGTTTTTCTTTTCATTTTATTTGGCGTTTTAGCTACTCGGATTGGGCTAGGTCAACTGTTCATTGATATGGCAATGGTGATCGCTGGACGTTATTCTGGTGGACCAGCAAAAGTTGCAATTTTCTCAAGTGCTTTTATGGGCACAATATCCGGTTCATCGATTGCAAATACTGTAACAACAGGTGCGCTAACTATACCTGCTATGAAACGTGTGGGGTACCCTGCACATTTTGCAGGCGCTGTTGAAGCTACATCCTCCACTGGAGGTCAGATTACACCTCCAATTTTGGGTGCTGCTGCTTTTATAATGGTTGAATATTTAGAGATCCCATTGCGTGATGTACTTGCTGCAGCACTTTTTCCTGCTTTATTACACTATTTTGGTATCTTTATTATGGTACACTTAGAAGCCAAAAAATTAGGTTTACGTGGTCTGCGATCAGAAGAATTACCAAGACTTGGAATAGTCTTAAAAGATCATTGGCTTAGCCTTATTCCTCTACTCATCTTAATTTACATGATCCTATCAGGAAAAACCCCAGATTTTGCAGCAGTTTATGGCATCATTGCATGTGTAGTAGTTGGTTTCCTTAATCCCAATCATAGGCTTTCTTTGAAAGACCTTTGGGAGAGTCTGGCAGTTGGTGCAAAAAATACTTTGGCAGTTGGTGCAGCTGCGGCAACAGTAGGAATAGTCGTAGGTGTAGTAACTTTAACTGGTGTTGGCTTTAGATTGGGGTATGTCGTTGTACAAACGGCAACAGATATTGGTACATTTTTTAGTTCTTTGCCATTATTAGGTTATTTTACAGTGGCCCAATGGGCATTGTTTACATCTTTAATATTAATAGCAATTTCTTGTATTATTATGGGTGCCGGAATTCCTACAACGGCAACATATATAATTTTAGTTGCAGTTGCTGCGCCAGCATTAGCAGTTCTAAATGTAGAACCAATTGTAGCTCATTTCTTTGTTTTTTATTATGGTGTTTTAGCAGACATTACACCCCCTGTGGCTTTAGCTGCATATGCTGCAGCTGGAATTGCTGGCTCAAATCCATTTAAAACAGGCAATACTGCTTTTAGACTTGGAATTGCTAAAGCACTTGTACCTTTTGTTTTTGTTTATTCACCTGCACTATTACTTGTTGCAGATGGTTTCACTTGGTGGTTGTTTACAGTAACACTCATTGGAGCCATGTTAGGAATAGCATCTCTTGGCGTTGCATTCTCTGGGTATTTTGTTACCTCACTAAAAAATTGGGAACGTTGGTGGGTGGCAATTGTCTCATTCTTTTTTATTGCACCAGGTTTAGTAACGATGGCTGTTGGTATTGTACTCATGCTTCCAATTCTATTCTTACAATTCAAAAAACTTAGAGATAATACCAATAATCTATCTACATAGATCTATTGATTTAAAAAAATTCTTAAATTAGCTTTGATAAAAAATTAAGGATTAAAGGTTTTTAAAACCATTTATTGTATCTAAAATGTCTGATTTCACTAAAATTACAATAATAGATCTTTCAGAACACCACGATAATATTGTCAGAAAATTTGCAAATGCTTATTCCACCGCTGGTTTTGCATATATCAAAAACCATGGAATACCCCAAACACTTATTGATGCAACATTTGAAGCATCGAAAAATTTTCACAAACTAAATGAAGCCGAAAAACAAACTATATCACTTGATAAAAACCATCGTGGATACATCCCTATAAACACTTCGACTGATGTTAATTCAAAACTTGCAAACGTCAAAAAGCCAAATCAATCAAGCAGCTTTATGATGATGCGTGAAAGCGAAAATAAATCTGATGAATATCTTTCAGGCCCAAATCAATGGCCTGAAATTTTGGGTTTTCGCGAAACATTAAATACATATACTGAACAAATGAGTATTTTAGGGCAGCGACTTATAAGTATTGCTGCAAAAGCCTGCAAAGCTAACCCAGATGAACTTTTACCGGCGTTCAAATTACCAACTATTTGGCTTAGATTGCTTCATTATCCACCAAGTCCAACACTAAGCCCTAAAGATCTATATGGTTCTGCCCCACATACGGATTTTGGCGCGCTTACACTTCTTGCACAAGATGGAATTGGTGGCCTTCAAGTTCAAACACCTAATGGAGATTGGATCGACGTCCCTAAGATTGATGGTACATTTGTTGTAAACATTGGAGATATGTTGAATCGATTATCGAATGGCTTTCTAAAATCTACACCGCACAGAGTCATAAACCGTTCAGGAAGCGAAAGATATTCTATACCATTCTTTTTTGATCCACATGTTAATACAATTATAGAACCTTTAAGGGGAACGGGTGAGCCAAATTTTGAGCCAATACATTTTGGTGATTTTTTACGCAATGAGCTCGGATCAAGTTATGAAAGCCATAAAAAAATATCTAATAAGACATAATTGTTAGAATATTTTTTATTATTTGTAATTAGCTGATGAGTTCGTAACTTATCTAGATTTGACTAATTTGGTTAACCAATCAGGATCCATTTCAGGGACAGAATTAAGCAAAAGTTGAGTGTATTCTGGATGGGGTGGCGACATAATTTCACTCTTCATGCCCTGTTCAATTACAGCGCCTTGATACATCACAACTATTTCATCTGAAATCGCATTAACAACAGCAATATCATGCGTAATGAAAAGATATGTTATGTTGTAATCTTTTTGTAAATTCAAAAGAAGTTTTAAAATGCCTTCTTGGACAATTTGATCCAGTGCAGAGGTAACTTCATCACATATGATAATTTCAGGATCAGCCGCTAGTGCGCGAGCAATGCAAACTCGCTGTTTTTGACCTCCAGATAATTCACTTGGCAAACGATCATAAAAGCTTTCATCAAGTTCTATCATTTTTAACAACTCAAGGATTCTTTCCTGCTTTTGCAATCCAGTAAGGTCATGATAAAACTCCAAAGGTCTTCCAATAATTTCAGCAATTGTTTGCCTTGGATTCATTGCTGTATCTGCACTTTGGTATATCATTTGGATACGTTGCAGCTGATCTTTGCTTCGATCTTTAAGTTCTGTTGGAAGAACTTCTCCATTAAATTGGACAGAACCAGTCATAGGTGGCAACAATCCTGTAATTACTCTGGCAGTTGTCGATTTTCCCGAACCACTCTCCCCAACAACAGCAACAGTACGTCCACGTGGAATTTTAATATTCACATCATGTAATACCTTCAATGACCCATTATAGGCAGCGTCCACATTGTTGATCGATAATACAATATCTTCATTTGGCGCTTCAGCTTTTTCTAGAGCACGAACTGACCAAAGTGACTTAGTATATTCTTCCCTTGGAGATTTAAGCATCTTTCGGGTATCAGCCTCTTCCACCTCTTTACCATAACGCAATACTTTAATTACGTCAGCCATTTGAGCTACAACAGCTAAATCATGAGTGATGTATAGTGCTGCAGTGTTAAACTTTTCCACTATAGAACGCATAGCAACCAACACTTCTACTTGAGTTGTAACGTCAAGAGCTGTTGTCGGTTCATCAAAGATAATTAAATCAGGGCGTGGTGACATCGCCATAGCAGTCATCATGCGTTGTAATTGCCCTCCAGAAACTTGGTGGGGGTATCGATCTCCAATATTTTCAGGATCAGGCAATTGTAATTGCTTATATAAGTCTCGGGCATCTGCTTCGGCTAAATCACGCGACTGTAAATTCTGATTAAGACTTGCTTCAACTGTTTGATTTAATAATCGGTGTGCAGGGTTAAATGAAGCAGCTGCTGATTGTGCAACATATGCAATTCGAGTACCCCAAAGAGCTCTTTTTTCATCTTCACTCGCTGTTACTAATTCTTGCCCATCAAAGATTACAGAACCAGATGTAATTTTACATCCAGGCTTTGTAAAACCCATGCTGGCTAATCCTAATGTAGATTTACCCGCACCAGACTCACCAATCAAACCCATAACTTCACCGCGGTGTAAAGTGAGATCAATACCTTTAATAATTTTGTGCCAACGCTCATCAGAAAAACCATCAATTCTGATGTCTTTCATTTCAAGTAAGATGTCACCTTTTTTACCGCGTTTAGTGCTCATCATTTAAACCACTTGTTATATGCAAAAACCAATCAACAACAAAATTCACCGCAACTGTTAAAAGTGCAATTGCTCCTGCAGGTATCATTGGCGTTAACGCAGCTGTAAGGTCATATTTGGCAAATTGTATCATGGATGCGTTATCACGAACCATCGAGCCCCAATCTGCAGTTGGTGGCTGAATACCAAGCCCCAGAAAACTCAAAGCAGCAATTGTTAGAAAAACAAAGCTAAAGCGCAGTCCAAATTCAGCAATCAATGGTGGCATGATATTTGGTAATATCTCTCGCCTCATTATCCATCCTAGTTTCTCACCACGAAGCTTTGCCGCCTCAACGTAGTCCATAACAACCACACTCACTGAAACTGAGCGTGTAAGCCTAAACACACGCGTACTATCTAAAACTGCGATAATAATAATTAAGGATAAAATACTCGAACCAAAAATAGTTAGAAGCATAAGCGCAAAAATTAAGCCAGGAATTGCCATTAAAACATCAACAAAGCGACTTAAAAGCTGATCTAACCAACCACCAGAAATGGCTGCAATCAACCCAAGTGAACCACCAATTGCAAATGAGAGTAATGTTGTTGCAAGGGCTATTCCAATTGTATTACGTGCTCCATAAATTAAACGAGAGAATATATCTCTTCCAATTTGATCAGTTCCAAATACAAAATCACCTCCCCAAGGTGCAAATGAAGCTGGGAATATTTCAGCTTCACCATGTGGAGCAAGCAGCGGTGCAAAAATTGCTACAAATAAGTATATTGCAATTACAATTAACCCAAACCAAGCTGAATAAGGCGCCTTCTTTAGTTCAATTTTGGCGATTTGCACCCATGTACGGCGTTCTCGAATTTGACCTACTTCTGCTGCGGCAGAGTAAGCTTGTGGCGTATCTGTCATCTTGGGTGCAACAATCTTGGATTAGTGACAATACCGATAATATCGGCAGTCAAATTAAGTAAAATATAAGTTGTAGCAAAAATTAAAGCACACGCTTGAACAACTGGTATGTCACGAGTTGTAACTGCGTCCACCATCAATTGGCCTATACCGGGATAAACAAAAACAACTTCGACAACAACAACTCCAACAACTAAGTATGCGAGATTAAATGCAATAACTGTCGCAATAGGTGCCCAAGCATTTGGGAGTGCATGTCGCATAATGACTTTTGCTTTTGACAATCCTTTTAATTGTGACATTTCAATATATGGACTAGCTAATAAGTTGATAATTGCTGCTCGCGTCATTCGCATCATATGCGCAACAATTACAAGTGTTAAGGTTAACGCTGGTAATACACATTTATATATTCGGTCTATTAATTCAGTCTCAGAATTTACGTTTGCCAATGAGGGGAATACTGGCCAAAGCGATGCTAAAAACAATATTAATAAATATGCTAGAAAAAACTCTGGGAACGAAATTGTTGTCAATGTTACCGCATTTACCGAGCGGTCATAAAATGAGTTTCTGTAAAGAGCCGCTGTAATTCCAAGAACTAAAGCTAAAGGCACAGAAACTATAGCAGCCATTCCAGCAAGGAACAGTGTATTACCCAATCGAGGTGCAACCAAATCTACAACTGCTCTTGATCGGTCGATCCCAGATGCACTTCTTCCAGAAAATGAATATCCAAGATCACCTTGAGCAACAGCGCCAATCCAATCAAAATAACGAATATATGCAGGCTTATCCAAACCAAGCTCTGCCCTAAAAGCAGCTACTGTATCTTCTGTTGCAGCTTGGCCAAGTATTGCTTGTGTGAAATCACCTGGTAAAAATTCAACCGAACTGAAAATTATAAGTGAAACGAAAAATAGGGTAACTAATCCTAATAATAGGCGTTGAATAATGGTACCCAAAATTGGATGCAAAAGTATATCCTCCCCTTAACGCGAAGAATATTCGCATCATTTCTACAATTAAAACTAATGGTCTATGTATTGTAAAGATAAATCTATAAATTTTGCTTAATGTTTAAATTGATTATCATCATATCGACGAACAGCCCACTCAAAATAACGAAAATTTGATCTTCTCTGTCATATTTGCAAAAGTGTTTTGCTTATTATGTTCTTGGCAAATACAAAAAATATTGCAAACTTTTAATTTTGATCTTCACCGTGATATTTGGGTTCCCAATCATACATCAGGGTGTTGGTTCAATTATTGTATTCAAATTTAAAGAAGTAGATAACTAGAAAAATAATAAGATAAAAAATAATTTCTAAAATTTTTGTATAATATCTACAACTATGCAACAGTGGATCGTGTTACGATTCTAAATAACTAGTTATTACAAAGAATTGGCTACAAAAAACAAGGAGGAGATAATAATGAAAAAACAATTTATATCACTACAAAAATTCAAATTAACAACTGGTCAAATAGACCGTCGTCAATTTGTAATGTCAGCATTGGCAGCAGGTGTTGTATTACCATCCGCTCTTAGTATGGCAGATAAAGCTATGGCAGCTGCACCTAAAAAAGGTGGCATGATGCGCTATGGTGTAGGACATGGTTCTACAACAGATTCACTTGATTCTGGCACATTTGAAAATTCAATGATGACAAATACTGGTATGACATTTGGTAACCATTTGATGGAAATTGGTAGCGATGGTCAGTTACGCCCTGAATTGGCTGAAAGCTACGAGTCATCAGACGCAAAAACTTGGATATTCAATCTCCGCCAAGGTGTTGAATTCCATAACGGCAAGACTTTAACTTCAGAGGATGTTGTTGCTACTTTTGATTATCACCGCAACGAAGATAGTAAATCAGCTGCACGTGGACTATTAACTGCAGTTACTTCTATTAAAGCGGATGGTCCAAACCGTGTTATAATGGAATTAAATGCACCAAATGCAGGTTTCCCTTATATTGTGAGTGATTATCACTTGTTAATCAAACCATCAGTAGATGGAAAAATCGATCCACAATCTGGCATCGGTACTGGTGGGTATGTATTACAAGACTTTGAACCAGGCGTTCGCGCTACATTCAAACGTAATGCAAACTACTGGAAAGAGGGTGCAGCGCATTTTGATGAAGTTGAAATGATTTCACTTCTTGACACTGCGGCTCGTCAAAGCGCTGTAATGAATGGTGATGTTGATGCAATCGACCGTGTTGACCCTAAAACTGTCGCCTTACTAGCACGCGTACCAACATTGGAGATTCTAGAAATAGCTGGCACATTACATTATACAATGCCAATGCGTGTCACTTCAGAACCATTTGATAATCTTGACCTTCGTTTAGCCCTTAAGCATTCTATCAAGCGCCAAGAATTGGTTGATAAAATTCTACTTGGGCATGGTTCGCTTGGTAATGATCATCCTATCTCTACTGCAAACCCATTCCATGCTTCTAATTTACCTCAACGCGAATTCAACCCAGAGTTAGCTATGAAGCACTATAAAGCTTCTGGTCATAGTGGTACAATTCAACTTTCAGCTTCTGACGCAGCATTCGCAGGTGCAGTAGATGCAGCACAATTAGTTGCTGCATCAGCAAAAGAAGTCGGAATTGATATCGAAGTTGTACGTGAACCATCAGATGGTTACTGGTCAAATGTTTGGAACAAAAAAGGCTGGTGCACATGCTACTGGGGTGGACGTCCAACAGAAGACTGGATGTATTCATCAGCATATGTGGATGATACAGAGTGGAACGATACAGATTGGCGCTCAACACCTGATGCTGTTAAATTCAATAACATTGTTAAAGAGGCACGTGCTGAGCTGGACGTTGATAAACGTCGATCAATGTACGAAGAAACGCAGCGACTTATCGCTGATGACGGTGGCGCTATTGTGCCAATGTTTGCAAACCACATTCACGCAGTTAGCAAATCTATTGCACATGGTGATAATGTTGCAGGTAACTGGTCATCAGATGGCGGTAAATTTGCTGAACGTTGGTGGAAAGCGTAACTTTTACCTAAATCATTAATTAAAAAGGCGGCTATTTTTATAGCTGCCTTTTTTTATCTGTGTGTTCGTATTGGTCCACTCTTTTTAGTAACTTTTTTGGCAATTGACTCTCTCCACAACATCAATAAGCCACTACATAAAATTAAAGCTATTCCTGTCCATGCAATTCCATCTGGCCACTCGTTGAAAATAGCCACTCCCCAGAAAACTGCTAAGATAAGAGCTACATATTCAATTGGTGCAATTATAGCTGCTTCACTTAATCGGTAAGCCTGACTAATTGTATATCCGCCTACCGCACTCGCAACACCGATACATGACATTATTATTAAATCAAATTGGTTAGGCCAAACCCAAGGCCGCAATAAGAATTCAAGCGCCGAACTGTCTTGATCTGCATATTTTCCATCACCAAAGGCAAGTCCCATGGTGATGGAAACAATAATAAAGGTAAATTGTAGGTAAAATGACATAGTTGAAGCCTTTTCAGCTCTACCCATTTTGCGAGTTAATATGTGTAAACTAGCATAACAAAAAGCTGCTCCTATCGGAAATAAGCCAGCTAATTGGAAACTATTAAGAGTTGGACGCAACATAACCACTGCACCAACAAGACCCATAATTACTGCAAACCAACGCCAAGGCCCAACTTTTTCTGAAAGAAAGATTACAGAGAATAGCGTAATTATTAACGGAGATACGAAAAAAATTGCTGTTGCTTCAGATAATGGAATTTCTGCAAGTCCAAGAAAAAAAAGCATATTTGCACTGACAACAAATGCACCCCTTAATAAATGTAATTTAAGTTGTTTGGTTCGAAGTAAATGATATCCACCCTCAAATGGAATAATAATTATCAAGGTGATAAATATTGCTACAAAAGCGCGAACTAGAACAATTTGGTGTAATGGATAATCCCCACTCAAAAATTTTATACCAACATCATTCAGTGTGAATGCAAAAGATGCAGCTAATGCACATAAAATACCAAGAGTATTTAAAGGTGGAGAACTATTATTCATAATTATTTATTGTCATAAAAATATTATTAGAACTAGTTTATTTGCGACCTGCAAATGGTTTTATAATACTCGACTTTTTTCTGTAAAATATTAGCATGGGCAAAAAGGAATGTGCTCATGAAATATGTATCTAAGTTCCCTCATAAAATAATTGAACACGCAAATATGCCAATTATAATGTCCGATGGGTGTCGCCTTTCGGCAAGAGTTTGGATGCCTGAAGGCGCTGAAAATAATCAATTTCCGGTGATTCTTGAGCATTTACCTTATCGAAAACGTGATGGCACAATAGTTCGCGATCAATATACTCACCCTTGGTTTGCTGGTCATGGATATGTGTGTATTCGCACAGATATGCGAGGCAATGGCGATAGTGATGGTCTCATGACCGATGAATACACTCCCCAAGAGCACAAAGATGCTATTGAAGTAATTGAATGGGCTGCAAATCAACCTTGGTGCAATGGTAATGTTGGAATGATGGGTATTTCATGGGGTGGATTTAATGCACTTCAAGTCGCAGCTTTGGCACCAAAGCCGTTAAAAGCAGTAATTTCTCTCTGCTCTACAGTAGATCGGTATGCCGATGACATTCATTATAAAGGAGGATGTTTGCTTGGAGAAAATTTTGGATGGTCTACCAATATGCTTTCATATTCTTCTCGGCCACCTGATCCTGAATTAGTAGGCAACGGTTGGCGAGAAATGTGGATGACCAGATTAGAAAACTTAGAATTAGATCTCTCAAGATGGCTTAATCACCAACATCGCGATGAATATTGGAAATATGGATCCGTCTGTGAAGATTATTCAGGAATAAAAGCTGCAGTTTTATCTATTAGTGGCTGGCATGATGGATATAGAAACACAACTAACCACCTGGTTAAAAACCTTTCTTCACCCGTTAAAGGAATTGTTGGTCCTTGGATACATAAATATCCTCATTATGCAGGTCCATCTCCTGCAATTGGTTTTCTGCAAGAAGCAAAACGTTGGTGGGATCATTGGCTAAAAGATATTGATACAGGTGTCGATAAAGATTCTGATTACCGAGCGTATTTAATGGATAGCATTTCACCAAAACGTTGGGTGGATGCTCGTCCAGGGCGATGGATTGCTGAAAAAAAATGGCCAAGTGCATCCATAAGCAAAGAAATTCTATATCTATCACAAGGTGGCTCGCTTGAAGTGAAGCCAATTCCATTTAATGTTTCCATATCTTCTACACAAAATTGTGGAAGCAAAGCAGGTGAGTATTTCCCTTTTGCTTTTGGAGATGAGCTTCCTGACAATCAAAGTCATGATGATGCTCGTTCGGCTTGTTTTGATGGAGATGAATTAAGCAAAAGTATGGATATAGTAGGCAGCCCACGCGTAAATTTACGACTAAGTTGCGACAAAGAGCAAGGACAACTTGTTGTACGCTTATGTGATATTCGACCAGATGGAACATCCGCATTAATTACATATCAATACTTAAATTTAACACATCGTAATAGTCACGAAACTCCAAGCAAGATTGTAAAAAATAAAATTTTTAATGTTACTTTAGATCTAGATCAAATTGCATATCGAATTCCAGAGGGGCACAGACTACGTGTTGCCATCTCTAGTAGCTATTGGCCAACATTATGGCCATCACCTGAAAGGACAACATTGAGTATTGTGTCTGGCAATATAGAACTACCAATACGCCCCTTTGCAAATAATTCAGAAGTATCATTTGAAGAGCCGGAAGCAGCAGAACCATGGAAAGCAAAAGAGTTGCGACCCGCATCTTATGCACGTGAGGAATTCTCAGATGAAGAAACTGGAATTTCAACAACAAAAATTTCTTGTGATTTTGGAGAAAACCAAGATTTAGATCATGGTCTAATTTCAGGTGGATGGATGAAAGAAAATTGGGCAATTCATCCCGAAGACCCTAACAGTGCAAAAGTTAATTCTGAGTGGGAAAAAACGGGTGGCAGAACGGGACAAATGTGGCGCACAAACGTTACCGCAACAATGCATTCCAACAAATCACATTTTTTTATTTCGGCTAATCTTAAAGCATATGAGAATGGCACACTAATATTTACAAAAGATTATGAAAACAAAATTAAACGCAATTTAGTTTAATAAGGCCATTTTTTCTGTGCAAGAGAAGCTGCAGCAAAAGCAATACGTTCAAAACTATTGCTAGCTCGAGCTACTTCTGAGCGAGCCCGTAGGTATCCGTGTACTAAACCAGCTTCATTAATCCATTTAGCTAGTCCCCCTGAATTTGTAATTTTTTTACAATAGTTTTCACCATCATCTACCAGTGGATCACATGCTGCCGTAAAAACTATTGTAGGAGGTAAGTTTGAAAAATCCTCATCGTTTAATGGCGCAAATGTTGCATCATCTTCAGGCACATCATTTTCGCATCTAATTTTTTTATAATACAACATATCCTTAGTAGACAGCAAAGGTGCGTTTGAATGAATTATAAAAGATTTTGAATCCATATTTGTGCCAAGGGATGGATATATTAAAACTTGCCCTGATAAATTTATATCTGTTGAACGAAGACTGTGGCATACACATGCGGCAAGATTTCCACCCGCACTATCACCAGCTACAATCAGTGGCTCTGGATAAGTATTAGATGCAATTTTTACCGCATGATATGCATCATTAAATTGAGCTGGGTGTTTATGTTCTGGTGCGAGGCTATATGCAACGGAAACTACACGTAATTGAGATTTTTCTGCTAAATTAGCACAAACATCATGATGACTATCTAAATCACCAACAACAAATCCCCCACCATGAAAATAAATTAGAGTACCCATTGAATTTTGAGGTTCATATATTCGAACAGGAATTGTATCCCATTCTTCTGTTTTGATGATTAATTCATATTGTCTGTGAGTATCGAATGCTCGACACATTTGATTATATTCTAAACGTTGTTGTTCAATAGAATATGATAAAAGTTCATCACTATAAAAGCTTTTTGTTTTCTCAATAAAAGCCCATGTTTCTTTATCAATTTCCGAATCGTATATCATAATATTACCTTAACAAATATTTGAATTAAAAATTCTAAAAACACAGCCTAAGATTAATTATAAATTTTCATAATAATTTCTTATATAGTATTTTTTCGTTTGTTCTGGACGATTATACCGTCTGAGGGTAAATTATATTATCGAGCAAAAATTTTCTCTAACTTCCATTTATTCAGGAATATAATCAGAAATGTATGAAGAACTAACTTGTTTTAAAGCTTATGATATCCGTGGTGAAATCGATATAAATATCAATGAAGAGATTGCTTATCGCGTTGGGCGTTCTGTTGCGCAACACTTCAACTCTAAATCCATAGTAGTAGGATTTGACGCTAGGAAAACAAGTCCTGATTTTGCGAAGGCTGTTGGACAAGGCATAATGGACGCAGGATCAGATTTGATAGATATCGGCCTTGCTGGAACAGAAGAAATGTATTGGGCTGTAAGCAATTTTTCTGCATCTGCAGGAATTATGGTAACAGCTTCACATAATCCAATAAATTATAATGGAATGAAAATTGTTAAATCAGATTCAAGACCTTTGAATGATAATGAAGACTTCAAGGCAATAAAGAATTTAGCCGAAACAGAAAAATGGACCAAGACTGATAACAAGGGATCTCATTTGGATTATAGCAATCAAGCAAGGTCAGATTATGTAACCAAAGTCATGAGCTTTGTTAATAGGAATGAACTCAAACCTTTAAAGATTGTAATAAACTCTGGGAATGGCGCTGCTGGACCAACTTTTGATGCAATCGAAAAAAAGTTAAACACTAATTATGCAAAGATAGAATTTGTAAGAGCAGATCATACTCCCGATAGTACTTTTCCAAATGGGATTCCTAATCCTCTCCTTCCTGAAAATCATCATAAAACAGCTGATATTGTTAAAAATGTTGGTGCTGATTTTGGTGTCGCCTTTGATGGGGACTTTGACCGTTGTTTTTTCTTTGACGAAACAGGGAAATTTGTACCGGGTGAGTATTTAGTTGGTTTGTTAGCCTCAATTTTTTTAGAAAAAGAACAAGGCGCAACAATTGTTCATGATCCAAGGGTGATTTGGAACACGCAAGATATTGTATCTCAAAAAGGCGGAAAAGCAGAACAATCAAAGACAGGCCATGCATTTATCAAGCAAACCATGCGAAAACATGAAGCAGTTTATGGTGGCGAAATGTCAGCTCATCATTATTTTCGTGATTTTGCATATTGTGACAGCGGTATGATACCATGGCTATTGGTTGCAGAACTGGTTTCTATAAAAAACCAATCTCTTGGTGACTTAGTCAAAGACCGCGTTTCATCATTTCCAAGTTCTGGAGAAATAAATTTCAAGGTTAAGGATGCTGACAGTTCTATTACTTCAGTACTAGAAAACTATCGAACTCAGGCAAAAACACTAGATAAAATGGATGGTTTTAGCTTAACCATTGATGACTGGCGTTTTAATCTTCGTAAATCTAATACAGAGCCATTAGTTCGCCTGAATGTTGAGAGCAAAGGAGCCAGTATCAACTTAGATGAGCAAGTTAAGAAAATTTCTAAATTATTAAAATAAGCCTCATAATTAATTGATGTTATCAAAAAAATAACCAGAAACCGCTCTGGGTAAGGAACCTATATTTATACATATAGACTTTGGTAAAAATAATTGTTTCTTTTGAAATTACTAACTGCTAATGATAATCATTCTCAATAAATAATTTATATAAAAAATATGAATAATGAATGAAATTATATTAATGTTATCAAGATTATTAAAAACCATATTTTTTAGTGTCATAACAATGACATCCTTCTCAAATGCCTATGCAAATGAGCGTATGAAGGTTTTAACCACATTTACTGTATTAGCTGATATGGCAGCAAATGTTGCTGGTGATGCGGCCGATATTGTATCTATTACCAAACCAGGTGCAGAGATTCACGGTTATGAACCCACGCCTCAAGATATTGTAAGGGGTTCAAATGCAGATTTGATATTGTGGAACGGAATGAATCTAGAACTTTGGTTTAAACAGTTTTTAGGCAACATGACGAATGTTCCATCGGTGATACTAACTGATGGAATAAATCCGATCTCAATTTCCTCAGGCAATTATCAAGGCAAACCAAATCCCCATGCATGGATGGGGTTAGATAATGCAATCATTTATATTGATAATATACGTGATGCATTAATTAATCATGATCCTAAAAATGCTCAAATTTATAAAATAAATGCAAAAAATTATAAAAATAAATTACGCTCAACTATAATACCTCTTCGTAAAGCTATTAACGATATTCCATTGGAACGAAGATGGTTAGTAACCTGCGAAGGGGCATTTAGTTATCTTGCACAGGATTTCAAAATGAAAGAATTATATTTATGGCCAATGAATGCAGATCAGGTAGGTACGCCTCAGCAAATACGTACAGTAATTGATGGGGTTAGAGAGAATAATATTAATGTCGTGTTTTGTGAAAGTACTGTGAATACTGCTCCGGCAAAACAAGTAGCAAGGGAGACCAATGCGAAATATGGAGGTGTTTTATATGTTGACAGCCTTAGCAAAGCCAACGGTGAAGTTCCGACATATCTCGACTTACTGACTGTTACATCCCAACGAATTTTAGAAGGGTTAACTTCAAATATTAATTAGATTTTAAGTGCATTTTGATTGAAATCAATAATAGCAAAATAAAATAATAAATTAATTAATGTGCCAAGGAAATATTATGTATGAAAATAAAAAGCATAAGAAATGGTATGAAATGAATAATATTGGCATTTCAGCAAATGATTTAACTGTAACATATCGAAATGGTCACACTGCTTTATGGAATTCCAGCTTTGAAATTCCTCGTGGGACAATAACCGCATTGGTAGGTGTAAACGGTGCTGGGAAATCTACTCTTTTCAAAGCAATAATGGGATTTGTACCTGTGGCTAAAGGTTGCATCAAAATCCTTGGTTTAGATGTTAATGAAGCATTGGGGGTAAATCTTGTCTCATACGTACCACAATCAGAAGAGGTAGATTGGACTTTCCCAGTACTAGTAGAAGATGTCGTAATGATGGGACGTTATGGCCACATGGGCTTTTTAAGACGACCTAAAAAAAGCGACCATGATGCTGTAACCAAAGCTTTAAAGCGTGTCGATATGAACGAACTAAGAACCCGACAAATTGGAGAACTTTCCGGCGGTCAACGAAAGCGAGTATTTCTAGCACGATCACTTGCACAAGACGGCCAAGTAATTTTATTAGACGAACCATTTACCGGCGTTGATGTAAAAACAGAAGAACAGATCATTAATTTATTGCGTGAATTACGTGATGAGGGTCGAGTGATGTTGGTTTCGACACATAATCTTGGATCTGTACCAGAGTTTTGTGATCGAACAATCTTAGTTAAAGGTACTGTACTTAGCCATGGGCCAACAGAAACGACCTTTACCAGAAAAAATCTTGAAGATACCTTTGGAGGTGTATTGAGGCACTTTACATTAGGCAGTGACAAATTACATGACGACGAGGATGCTCGAACGATTACAATCTTTTCTGATGATGAACGTCCACTTGTGCAATATGACAATAAAACTCAACGCACTGATCCAAAAAAATGATAAATTATCTACTAGAACCATTTTCATATAATTTTATGTTAAACGCTATGTGGGTATCTGCACTTGTTGGTGGTGTTTGTGCATTTTTATCATCATTTTTAATGTTAAAAGGTTGGTCACTAATTGGCGATGCATTGTCTCATTCTGTTGTACCAGGTGTTGCTGGGGCATACATCCTTGGCCTTCCATTTGCTTTAGGAGCATTCATTTCAGGTGGCCTTGCTGCTGTAACCATGCTTTTTCTCTCTGAAAGGTCAGGATTAAAAATTGATGTAATAATAGG
>ENA-OQVM01001551-OQVM01001551.1-marine-metagenome-genome-assembly--contig:-NODE-1551-length-30095-cov-13.394030_pt1 | contig 30095 bp, 45 predicted proteins | sample MGYA00237776_ERZ505498 | MGnify/ENA primary metagenome ERZ505498 (study PRJEB26159, sample SAMN06265151) | marine metagenome | isolation source: Helgoland LTER site | place: Germany:Helgoland, sampling...
ATATCGCCGCCAAACTCACTTTTTATCTTAACTATAATTTCTGCTAGATCTTTATTTTGAATAGTGGTATATCTGTCGCCCACTGTGCCTAGCCATGCGCCGGAATCATTACGAAAAATACCGAATGAATTAGTTTGCATAGATTCAAACGTTTTATCATTCATTGCGTATAATGGCAACTTGTTAACCGTGTAATTCGTGCCGGTTGTCTCTAATGTGTTAAATGTGGTATTATTTAAATTATTCATTGTTTGTTTGTTTATGTTAAAATTATGATTAAGACATGGCGATTAATTGCCATGTTTCGGGAAATGATCCCTCTTCAGTTAACCTATATTTATTTAGCTATTAAATCGTGTCCGCCAATTCGAGGCAATATGTTATAACCTACATAATTAGCCATTAAATAAAGGCTTTTAATTTGATGCATTACCTTTGATATCCTATAATATTGTTTTTCGCCTAAATACCAAACATAACGATTAAACAAATCATTATCGTATTCATTAGAAATCGAATAACATCCTTTATGATCCAATTCTTTTATATGTTTTAATCTGTCCAATTCATGAATTAAATTACATTTAAAATCGTTTAGGGTTTCCGCGTGCCATGCAACTTTAATACTATTTATAATACCCATTTTAATAAATGAATTTCTGTTACTTCTATCTTTTAACTGATTAAATAATTGTGTTTTTGTTAACTTTTCCATAATGCTAGTAATTTTAGTAAATGCTAATAATGTTAGTAATTGTGGCAATATTGCCGGTATCAGATAGCAAGTATATTTAAACACATTCAAAAAACAAAATAATTGTTATTTTATTTTGTAATGCCGGTTTAAACTGTTCTAAGATATAGAACCGCGCGAATAATCAATAAAACTCAAAATTCAAAACAATTTTTAATAAAATGTGATTATTAGTTTTCCACATAGGGTAAAATATCAAAATGTTGATAACTGTTATTTCCAACTTTGTGTCAGAAAATTTGCCCCATTTGCTCCGAAAATTTGCCCCGAAAAATTTGCCCCAAAGTTTTTTCTATAGATTATTTTTTTAAAAAAATATTTAAAAAAAAATAAAAAAAAATCAAAAAAAATATCCTAGAATTTCTCCTAGAATATTTCAATCATTCAACCAAAAAAAAGAAAAGTTTTTTGCTCCTAATGTTTATCACATTTGCAGTTAATATTTCTGCTGCAATTGTTGTTATTAAATCTGTTATTGTAAGGAGAAACATTGTTGTAATTTAATTTAATCGGATCATGCCTTTTTACTCTAATAACAGTATAATTATCTAAATGAGATTGTGCATCAATAATGTTCTGATTTTTACTAACAGAAGTTGTAGCATAACCGCTATAGGAACATGCGTTTGAAATTAGGACAAAAAATATTCCAACTACATAACTAACCACCGTATACCCCCTAACATGCTTTTTCATAATATTTGTGTTTATGTTTTACTTATTAATGTACAATCTAAACAGAAAGGATGGGGAATCCCAAAAGTTTTCGTATATCTTTTGTATTTGCCCCAACAATCTATTGTTTCTAGGTGTTTTATATGAGCATCATAAACCTTATCATGGTTGTATGCGTAAACCCCATCAAGAGTTTTACAAAACATAATGAGGTTTTTACCATACCTATTCTCACTTAAAACAAAATAATTTTTAATTATCGACATCAAAATAACTTTTTATAGTCATTAATTGATCATGAGCATCAGTTAAATTTTCTATAGCATCTATAGCGTTATTGTAAAAATCATCTGTTGAGTGATCACCAATACCGGCGGGATTATCACATAGTAAATCTAACGTTAATAAAGCCTTAGTTTTTTTAGCTTGTACATGACTCAATAACATTTCGTACATGTTTTTTTTGTGTCTTTTATTTTTCATTTTTTCTTTTTTCTATTTCTATATCTATCTCTATCTTTTATTCTATAATAACTATTTCTAGAACTACACCAATCTGATATAGTTTCTGAAAAAACCCAATCATTATTTTGATTAACAACGCAAGGATTATGATCATAAATTATCTTGTCAACTTGCTTTGCATTGGGATATTTTTTTTGCTCCTTCCTTTTTATTTTATGCCTTTCATAAGTTTTCTCATAACTGCATTTAGTTGAACAATATTTTTTTATTCTAATTGAACTAAATTCTTTTTTGCAATTATCACAAATCATTTTGTTTTGGGTTTAGGATTTAAACCTTCAAACAATTCTTTTAAATCATACGTATCATCCATGTATTTGTCATTTAAATTTAATATTTAATCAAATCTAAAAACCATGTCTGAGAAATCCAAAATTATTTTTAAAAATATCGTATTTTGATTTATAACCTAATTTTATTGAGAATTGCTTAATATCCTCAACAACATCTATTGGTAATACATACCAATCTTTATTTTTGTATATATAAATAGCAAACCAATCCACCTCCTCCTTGTCATAATTTACTCTAACTTGACATTGATTGTCCTTGGGACGTACATGATCCGTAGACTTAACTTGAACCCTCTGTAAGACATTATCTACATCAACCACTAAATCATACCTTATCTCATGGTAAAATGGCTTAGAAACGGTGTATCCCTCTCCTATGCATATTGTAGTAAATAATGACTCAGCGTATTCTCCTATATTCATAAAATACCTATTCTAGTTTCGTTTTCCTTATTAATTACATATTCATCTCTAACGTATTCACCCAACTCTTTACCTAGTTCTGTTCTTAATGTTTTATCTAAAACCAATTCTTTTATTGATTCTACCCAATCATCTTCTGAAGTACACAAATCTATGTTAGCGTTAGTTCTACTGTATGTAATTATATCTGTACCAATAAATGGTTTATATTTTGCTCCGGCTTCTATAATCTTTAGTTCACTTTTGCATTTGTTAAAATCATTATCCAATACAGATGCTATTGATATGTCCATCTCATCATAAAATGATGCATATTGATAAACTGATCTACCGGATTCTAATTGATAATTAGTGTTTCTACCTTTGGTTGTAAAAATATTTATTTGCTCTTGCCAAACCTTTATGCCGTAATTAGACATATGATCAACACCAAACAACCCAAATATTGTTTTATTTTTTAAAATCTTATTAGAGTTTATTCTTCTTATTGGTGATTTAAGTATATCTAAATCCTTGTGATGTGTCGTACTACCGGCATAACCAACAACTACTTTATCCTTGTGTTTAGATTTACTCTGTACTTTACTCCATTGATCTTCATCATAATAATCTACTGCATTCCTAGCTATTGCAATTGGTTTGTTAGGTACAAGTTTTTCTATTTTAGATTTAAGCCATTCGGTTGATGTCCATATGTAATCAGCCAAAGCTAAATTAGCTACTATACTTCCTCTCCACATATCGTAATCAATATCATCTCTCCACTTTATTGGGTGATGTTCCGGAAGTTCCCAATAATCATCTATATCCATGATAATCTTAACCCCTTCATTCTTAAACTCATCAATTATAGCTAAATCCTCATAGTTATATCCTAGTCCCCTATTGAAAACCAAATAATCGTAATCAGATTTATTTATTTTTTGCTCGTGATAAGTTCTAACAATATTAACAGAACAACCTTTTTCTTTTAGTTTCTCAAACGGCTTAATTAACCTATGATAAGAAACCCCACTTTGTTTTGATTTAATTATAACTAGAAACCGCATAATAAACTATTGTTAAGATTGAAAAAACAACAATACAGAAAGAGAATATTGCCATTAGAGCAATAATCATGTTATGTTTCTGTGCTTTGCCTAATTTCATTATTTATTCTTGATACTTAGTAAAACCTTCGTTACGGATATATTTATATAATAAATCCATAGGAAACATTTCACCGGCTTGATTAATTATATTATCTGTGTAATACTCAGTACACCATTTTCTACACAACCATGCTACTGCATCTAATTGAGGTGCTTTAAGATAATCACTTCCGGATGTTATTTGCTTTAATCCCTCGGTTCTGTTATCACGCCTATTTATCACAAGAACTTTAATTACTAAATAATTATCATCTTCTGATATCATCTTGTCATTTAAACATAGCTTTATTTCACCATTTAAATGAACGTAAGCATGGGCTATGCTTTTTTTATTGTAATCCTCGTTGTCTGCTTTTATAATTATACCTTGAGTAATTTGTCTAGGTATATTATTGATATTAAATTCAACTTCTGTAACCTTTGGTTTGTAGGTAGGTAATGTCCAATTTCTCATATATATTAATCTATAATTTTGCTCATCAAGTTTGTTAATGGACTTTTAGGTTTTTTAATTTTATATATATAATGTGTTCTTTTATTTTTAAACAACCTATAAAACTCATTATAATCAATCAATTCAGATTCTTTTGGTACATCTGATAAGTTATCAACTAGATAACCTTCAATGTCTCTTGGGGGATAATATCCTTTAATCATCGCTTAATATTTTATATATTTCATCTTCAATCATTTCATTATGTATGTCTTCATTAAAATTCAACATACATTCAACCAATCTTGTAATTATCTTTTCTTTATTATTGTAATCAACTATATCAACATATTCTAATTGTTCGTATTCATCATTTAATACATCTAAAATCTCTTCCAACATGTTAATATTTAATTCAAACGCTTTTCTTGTTCCCATACATTTTAGATTTAACCTTTGCCCAATATTTAACTGTTGATGTTTTCTTGTATCCGTATGTACCTCCGTTCCAATTCCTAGCTATTACTTCATTGCTAGATTCATTATGGTGATAACCTTTCCATATGTAATACATCTCTATTGATTTAGACGCACTCCACCTATCCGAATAAAAATATCGTATTGTATCGTTACGTTTTCTGAGAATTCTATTAATTTCATCTACCATTACTCTACGAATTTGGAGTAAACCTATACTTGGTGTACTCAAATGCTTATCACCTACCGCCAATGAATCTCCATTTGATTCAACTTTTATAATACTTTGGAGGAGGGAATCTACTGATGGTGTATCATCGTATTCAATAGAGTAATATGTATCGTAATTATTCTCTAATGTTGCGTTCGGTGCAGCTACTGCACTTAACAACGCTAGTATCGTTATTATCGTTTTCATATTAAAATAGTTCAGTCTTGAACTCGCTATTCTTCATAGCTTCTTCAAAGATATCAATTCCATTTAAGAAATATCTATTTTTACTCAAATGATATTCCATACGCAAATACCCGTCACTAAACAAATCAAAATCTTTTACCTTCTGTGTTGTTATAACAACTGATTTGTCTTCAGCATCCGTCTTCCTATAAGGACGTTGTACAGAACTAACGGTATCAGAACCATCAGTAATACTACCTCCACCTTTTATCCTATACATATCTACCGGAACATAGTTGCCACTTTCATCCATTTGTGGAGTTAATTGGTGATATACTACATGATGGCTTACATTGTTTTGTTTAGCAAAAACTTCTTGCCTTTTAACAAATGATGTTAAATACTGCAAATCATTTACTCCACTAGGCTTACTAATTTTTAAGTAAGGATCAATTATAGTAATGTTTACTTGATGAAGTTTAACAAGATTTTTAAATTGATTTTCAATAGAATCAATATCATGTGATGATGGGTATACATAAAACAACCTATCCTCAAACATTTCTATCATCTTTTCACACTTTGCCTTTGTGCTATTCTTTGGATCATAACCTAACATTGTTTTAACCCAATCCTTTACAAATCTGTTTCTAGGATAATTTTCCGGACTAAATATGGCAACTTTAGCATTTTTATCTTGCAATAGCTTTATTAACAAAATAAAATATAACCAAGATGACTTTCCCTCATTTGAGTATCCCGTCCAAGTATTTACCCACCCTCTTTTCCACTTAAATATCCTATCGTACTCTTTTATAAAAGTTGTTTCAGCACTATTACTACTGTTCAACCAACTCCAAAAATCTGCTTTATCAGCATTTACCCCATCAACATCAGTTAATGCATTACTTTCTACATATTCTACAAGATTTTTCTTCATTGTTCGAATACGCATTACAACATCCTTTTTTACACCTTTTGGTATATTTGTTTTAATTACTACCAAATCATGTAAATGATCAATATTTTCTAAAAATGAATCAATCATTAATAACGTATTTAAATCTCTTTCTTTCGGCTAATATTTCTTTTGCTCCTTGAGTAATCATACCTCTAAACCTAGCGTAGTTTGCCGGTAGGAAAACTTTAGCATGTTTCATGTAATCATATCTTAGCATATGATAAGCCTCTTCTACGCTATCGTAATCATCTCGTTTATTAAATAGTAGTGTGTCAAATATTAACATATCTTTTATTTTAGCTTTGTGTTTTTCTCTAAATTCAATACTAGTTGCCATTAATATATTTTTTAACTTTTTCCAAATCTTTGGCATCAGCAATCTTAATGCTTTCACTTGAATCAATAAAAATTTGTTTACAGTTTGTTATTTTATTTATTGCAAATACCTCGTTTCCTTTAATTACTAGGTTAACAAATTTATCTTCCTTATAGTGTTTAAAGTAATGGTGAATTAGTTTCATTGTCATATGTCTTGTGTTTGTGGCATGGTTTACATAATACTTGCAAACCATCTTTTTCTACAAATAATTTCTTAGCAAATTCGGATAAGTCTTCAAAGGATTTTAATGTACCACATGGGTTTATGTGATCAATATCAATCTCTTTTCTTAAAAACCAATTACCGCAATTAGCGCATTGGTATTCCCACTTTGATCTGCTTTTATATGTTATTGCCCTACGATTATCTTTGGCAACTTCATTGTGAGGCTTCCAACCTCTCATGTACCTATTTCTAAGTAATGAACGTAACCATCCAAAGAACGCTGCCTCCGTCATTGAGCCATTATTCCTTGTCTTTGGTTTTCTCATCAATACAAAGGCTTAAAAAATATCTCTATTTGTATCCTTTTAAAAAACTTGTCATAAGCAATGCTTAACAAGCATTTTGAATTTACAGATAATAAATCAAATCCGTAAAAATCTTTTTCATTAATATAAAACGTTAATAAATCTATTTTCATGGTTTTAAAAATTTAATATTTACTCCGTACTTTTTTAGATTATCTCTTAAATACAATTTACTCTGCATACTTCGTGCAGCATGTCCTACAGTAGCATTAATGCTTATATTTTTAGGGTAATAATCCTTTCTGTTTATTTTGTTTTCCGGATTACCTACACCATCACATCCTACTAGCCATATATTTTTTGCTCCAAGATGTACAAATACACCAATTGCCCTACATACTGTATCACCACATGTAATTACTTTATTTTCTTCCGGCTTATCGATTAAACCTATTTTTGGTATAATATCAAATCCGGTGTTTTTATAATGATCATAAACATATGTTGTTGCATCATTAAACTTATTTAAACCGTATTTAACGTGCGTTGAATCGTATCTAGATACAAATAAGTCTAAATGAGAATAATTTTGCTCTACGTCCTCTATATACGTACCATGAGACAATACAACTGCATCTAAATGCTTATCAAATTGATAACTTTTATTTACTCCAATTGTAAACTTACCGTCCCAATAATTGTCAGCATATAAATCCAATGATGAACCACTACCAAATATGTATACTTCGTTTGGTAATTGTTTTGTATAATCTTTTAACAACATTATACTCTCTCTACTAATTCGTAACCAAGAGATAATTCACCTCTTTTAATTTTACCTATGGCTATATCCATTTTGGTTCTACCTCTTCGTATTGAATCATCCGATAATCCAAACACTTGACATGTGTACGGGTACGTTTTTTCAATAGCGATAAAGTAAAAATCAGACGGATTAATACCGAGTACATCCGAATAGAAAACTGCTTGTAAATCATAAGAATATTTGGTTATGTCATATTTAAAAGTACTGCAATCAGAAGTAGTTTTAAAATCACAAACATATAATATTTCACCTTCATGTGAGTAATGCTTGTCCGGACGTATCCTAAAATCTAAACCATCTCTTTCTGCATAAAATGAATGTTCTGCATGAACATCATAATTATCCTCTAGGCTTCGATAAAATTCATTACTATTTAAATTATCAAACATTCTATTTATTCTAACACTATCAGCCTTTGTAATGGCATTCTTGTTGTCTTTAATAAAATCTTTATAAGCCTTAGTTCTTTTATTACTATTCTCTTCGGGAATGACAGAATATTTGCTCTGAAATCCTTTACTACCTAATTCACATATATCATGGAATTGAGAACCAAAAGTTAAAGCATCATTTGGCTCTAAAGGTATTTTAGCTTTTCTTACGCTATGCTTATACACTCCTTTCAAAAAGGAGGAGGATATAATCCCCGCTCCTACTGAATGGTATAATTCGTTTGATAAATCCGGTATAACCTTCTTTATTTCAAACATTAAAACGGCACTTTTTCTTGAGTAACAAATTTCTTTGCATTACCAAGATATACAACGTCTTCACCTTGTTTCTTATTACCATGTGATATGCTAATTGCTTTCCAATTCTCATTATCATCATTTGGATCAACATCGTTATTTACCCATATAGCAACATTTAAATTTTTGTTGTTATATGCTTTACTTTTTAGTTTTTCAATCGCTTCGATATTCAAACTACCTAAATATAAATCAGCCATAATTATTTTAAATCTATTTTGTTTTGTTTTAAAATGGTTAACTGAGGAGCATCCAATATATACTTCCTCAACTCTTTTTTAACTCCTTCGGGATCGCTTTTAAATGCTTTTATTGCTTTATCAAATCTATCCTTTGGAAGTTTATTGGAATTACTATTACCAACGCTACTAGCAAGGTTTGCATCATCATCAACGGACTGTAATCCTAACAATGAACCCAACGTATACCTACGGTAATATGTTACCGCAGAACCCATCTTTTGAGGATCGGGTATGTCCGGTAATTTCATGCAACTAACTGCAAACTCATTACTATCAATACATATCATTTTACTATACACCAAAGTTTCTTCTATTGGTTGTAATAGCAATAATCTATGCTTTTGGAGTAATGGTTGTAGTTGTTTAATTAATGAATTAACGTCAAAGTACTTGCTTTTGTAGAAAGGATTCTTAGCATCTTTGCTAATAGCACCTATCTCATTTTGTAAAGCAAATAACTTCTCGTTTAGAGATTTACTTGTCTTTGTCATATATGCTTGTTTATTGTTTAATAAAATGTTTAACCCTACAATTGTATATAATAGATTTTACAACTGCAAATATTTTAGGTTAAAGTTTCTGTTTCAGTAATATCATTATCACCAATCCACTTAATTGTTTTAGTTAAGCCGGTTAACCAATTTGTTCCGGAATTATCTAATAAATCATCTCCGGTAAAAGTTGTTCTAGCCATTTTTAAATCCATTTTAACACCCATTGGGAAAAATCTGCCTTGAGAGCCATTAAACGTTTCAGTAGTATTATTTACACGAAGTAACAACGTGTTTCCGTAAGTATAATTACCGTAATGCATTCCATCTAATCTTCTAACAGAAACCCTATACAATTCCATATAGCACGATGCTAGTAAATGCTGCATTGTACTGTTTGTTATCTTAGTATCACTCCAATCATCCCAACTATGTTGTGAACCCGTACCCGAAGTTGTTGTAAAACCTATAAATCTGTTTGATCCGGTATTAAACAAACCCGATCCTAATTTTGTTTTTTTATTTTTTTTGTTACTAAAGTTTCCTAATTGAGTTAATTTATATTCTTGTTTTTTTGGAGTAAACCGGTTACTTGTTACTAAAGGTAGTAGTTTCATGTCAGTATAACTTACATCATATGTATCACTATAAGGAGAGGAAATGTTATCTTCATTTACATCCACAACTTTAGCTGCTCCAAAAATATGCATACTTATGGTAAGATTTGCAATACTTGAATTCCAATTCTCAAATCCCGTAATAGTATATTCTTTCCAATTATTTATTTCATTAGTCTTTACTGCTATAGGTAAATAATTATTATCACTACAATTAAATTCTTTTCTAAACATATTAGAAGATAAATTAAACCTACCAACACTTGCCTTTGTTGTACCAAAATTACCACCATCTCTAAATTCTTGCGTTTGAGTGTATGGATATGGTTGTACTACTGCAAATTTAAAGTTATTAGTAGTTGCCTCTACTTGTGGCAAGGCATCGGGCATACTAACCCATGAAACTTCATAATTATCTGCTTCATTATTGCCTTGTATATACCATTCAAATCTTATTGGTATTGGATTTCCAAGAACTTTTTCATATACAACAGTATAATCTTCCTCAAACATCATAAACTTATTGTTGGGATCAAAGAAATTTACACTTCCCGAATCATATCCTCCTCCAAAAATAAAATTGGAAACGATAGTTCCGTTGTGTTGTACTGTTCCACTTTCCCAATAAAATAATCCGTTTTGATAAACCTTTAAATTAAATCTTTCATTTCCCGTACCCGCTTGATTAGGAGAAAATGTTACAATAAGTAAATTTTTCTTTAAAGTTTGCCCATCCGGACGTCCCGTACCACCTACGGGTGGCATTCCCTCTAAATTCATTCTCAGTATTCTTTTATCGATCATTGAACTTTGATAATACTCTGATCTTCCAAAACCGTATTCTTTTATAGAACCGCTTACCGCGTATTTTAATTTTGGACTAAACATTATATCTGCTGCCTCTTTTTGAACTAAATTTCTACCTATAGGACGTATTTTAGCAAATGCTTTTAATCCTTTTATATGAGATGAATCTATTTTACAATCGTGAGATTGAGGATAATATAAGTGTGAATCACAATAATCCATAACAACTCCCGATGGATTTAAATCCACTTCTATAAAAGATTTAGCTATGTCTGTTTGTTCACTTAATACTTGTTGCGATCTTAAAACTACGGCTTCTTGAACATTTGCGCCACTTGGCTCCCACTCATCAAACAAATAAATACCACTTGGATCAGATGCCCCTAAATCTCTTACAGAATCAATGGTTGTTTTTGTGATCATATTATGATCAAACTCTTGCTCTATAATAACCTCTTTTAATGGATATTGCATTGTAAAAGAACCCTTTCCTTCAACTTTTAAAAAATTAGTATTTTTAGTCATTCTTGTTAACCCTTGAGGTACAGTTGTTGTGGTTACATAATTTATTAAAGTAGAACTATCATATCTCCAATTACTTCTTTTAACACAATTAGATGATGCATTTAATGTTAAATCAGATATTCGCATAATACACCAATCTCCATCTCTTTGATAGATAATACACCCTAATGCTTCTAAAATCATTTTTAACACTTCTTCCATATTCATTGAATTGGATTCACCTTTTAAAAATGTTTGATGGTGTATTCTTGTTCTGTAAGTAAATTGTGATGCGAAATTACTTCCGTTTGTAATATTTATGTAATAATAAAGATCAGAATCTAAATATATACTATCACCAATAACACCCGTATTGTATATGCATTTTTCAACTATATCTGTAATATTATGATATCCATATCTATCATTAAGAGTATTTGATTGTGCTTGAAAAACGTCTATATTGTCAAAATATAATTTATTTTTTAATAAATGCAATCCATCATACGCCCTTAAATTTATTAAGTATGGTGGGGATTGAAATGGTTCAGAAAATAATTGAGAGCCAATCCAACCCCTCCAAAATAATTCATTGTTTTTTAATAAATATACTTTAAATGCATCATCTTCAGCAGCAAATAATTCGGTATAATCATCAGATAAACTTTCTTTATAAAAAGAAATATCTAAATAACTTGATCTAAAAGGCGAAAGTAAATCATCTTGAGTTGAGTTGTAAGTTAATTGTATAGGACTGTTATTGCCTTTTAATGTTACTAAATTATCAAGTAGAACAAGAAAAGAACCCGAACCCGTACCCGATTTATATCCTATTTTTTGAACTACACCCGATGTAGGTTCTGTAAGAACCAATCCCCCCGTAGAACCAACCCAAACATCTTGATCTCCATAAGATGTTCCATAATCCATCATACCACTAATCAACACATTTCCACCCGAACTTTGAGGCATATCAGCGTATATTACACCTTGAGCGGGCATTGATGTCGGATCATTTGCTTTTGCTCTGTATATTATTCCCGATTGAATATAAACGGGAGTACCTTTATAAAGCAATCCTTGAGCAGCATTATAAGCACTAACATAAACATTATTAGAAGTATCTAAAGTATCTATTTCATATTTTTTAAATATTTCAAGTTTATAATCATTAAACTCATCCTTAATGATATCATCAAACTCTAATGTGTATTTATTTCTATATATAGCCATATTTTATCCTCCTATTGCTCCTTGAAATGTATTTGTTCTATTGATTGCCGTAACTAAATCATTACCGGCTAATCTAAAAACTTGCTCTCCTTGTATTGCATTCATCATGTCCTTAAATCCACCAACACCTTTTCCGTCATTTGCGTTTCCTCCCGTACCTTTAGATGATACGTCAGATGATCCTCCTCTTCCACTAATAGCAGAACTTACAATGCCTAGTGTAGCCGCACCGGCTGCAAATATTCCGGCAGCTTTTGCTGCACTTTGGGCACTCATGCCCGTGGCACCACCCGTAGCTACTATACCCGCTTTATATCCTAATGCAAGAATACCGAAATACATTGCATTTGCTGCAAGATCAGCAGCCATACCTCCTAGTGCAGCTTTTGTTGCTAATCTAATTGCAGTACCTAAATCCTTTCCCCCACTTAATGCGGTTTGTATAGCACCTCCAAACGCTGATCCCATGCTACTAGCAAACCCTTCAAGAGCATTTCCCATTGTCTTTTCAAGATCAAGAAAAGTTTTATGAATTAATTTACCATTTTTAAGTATTGTATCTGTTACAAACTCAATTCCACCAAGACTAAAATAATCTTTAAATAAAAGTTTTATTTTTGGTATTTTTTTTGGTATTGCACTTAATCCATCAATAAGTCTTTCCATATCTGCTAAATCTGTAAACTCATCTGTATCACCTATACTTTTAGGATCAAATTGTACACCTCCATCAGATAATCTAGGCTTTACAACATCTTTTTGTTCCGTTAATCCACCAAATGTATCATCAAAAATTTCATTTCTTAATGATAATAATCTTACATTTTCTGCAAGGGCAGCGTTATATTCTATTGTTGCAAAACCTAATTTTTGTGTAGCACCCATTACATGCTCAGTACCCTTTAATTCTTGTTTAAGTATTTGGTTTTTTTCAACTTCACCCTTACGATTCTTTCTTTCTCCATTGTCAATATTTTTCTGAATTTGATCTTTAATAAATAAAATTCTATTTGAAATTTCATCTAGTTTTATTTTCTTTTCTTGTAAACTAATTGAATTGTCAATTATTTTTTGTTGAAGTTGAAAAGCTGAATTAACGGCATTTACTTTATTTTTTAGTTGTTCGTTAGTTACAGTTGCTCTATCTAATCCTTTTAAAAACTTAGGATACAAAAGAATTATTTTATTTAGTATTATTTCATAAGTTTCTGAACCTTTTACCGTACCATTTGTTAAAGCATTTCCTAAACGCAAAAACTGTTCTTGTTGTTCTTTATTTAATTTTGATAATTTCTTTCCACCATCAAATAATCTATTTATACCATTAGCTAAACTAATAACTATATCAAGCATTTCTTTTGCAACCGGTAAAAATTTATCACCAATACTTATTGCTAAATCTTTTAATGATGATTCGGCAATTTTCATTTTATTACCGTAAGTAATCATAGTTCTTTTTGCATCACCAACAATACCATTGTCAGACATTGCTCTCATTATAATAGATAAACGAGCAGTAGTTTTTGTCATCTCGTTCGTTTTTTGAACAGATGTGGCTAAACCCATGTTCAACAACTCTTGTTGTAAAGCAGCCTCTTTTAAATTTATACCAAATTGATCTAAAACTTCCGGAGAACCCGCTAACGCTGCTAAAAATCTTTTTTGTGCATTTGCATCTTGTAATTGAAAAAATGATGCTAAATCTAAAGACAACGCTTGCATTTTTTGAGAATACTTTGCAGCCTCTTTACCTCCAAAGCCTAATCCTTGAAAGAATGCTTGAAAGGAAACCATTCCTCCTTCAACATCAGCCTTTACCCTTCCTAAATCAGATGACAATGATGTGGCAAACACATTAACCTCAGAAGACATTGATCCAAAAACTCGTTTAAATCTTAAATCAGTTTTTTCAGCTTCACCCGCTAAATCAATCATTGCCTTAACACCTCTTAACGCCATTGCGCCCGTCATAGTTGCCCCAAGTGTAGATGCTGCTTTACCTATACTTCCTAATGCATTTTTTACTTTTTTCGCCCCTTTTATAAATTGAGATGATTCTAGGAACGTTTTGAGCGTTAATTTTTCTTCAGCCATGTAGCAAATTTAATTAATATTAAATAGGTAATTTTATTGCTCTATTTTTAATCTTATCAACTTCTTCTTTTGTGGGTAATGGTGTTTTTTTCTTACCATCAGAATCATGCGGTAGCCTAAACAAATCTTTTGGAGCGATTGTTTTCTTCCTACCCATAGCACAATTAGCTATCATTGTAGATTGATATCTTGTCCTATCCCAATGTTGATTGTGGTTGTGTATGTGTGCCTCTAGTAGCCTAATAAAATCTGCCCATGTCAATAACCAAAAAACGTCGGGTGATAAACCCAACGTTCCTATTCCTTGATCTAATATGTCATCGAATGTAGTTAATTTTTTTTTACATCATCCTTTGTTGATTCAACAACATTTCTTGCCATACCATTATTAGAATCATTATCTAAAGTTTTAGAGCCAACCATTGTTTGCATTACTTTTTCTGTATCCTCACTAGATATATCCATAACCCAATCATAAAAATCATGTATGTCATAATCTATATTAGATGAGTTTTTCTCATCATAGGCTACACATCCGGAATACATTAACCAACATATTGCTTTGGCTTGTTTTCTACCACCAAATGCCTCATCCATTTCAGCTAGTTCAATATCCATACCCTCACAAAATATTGCATAGGTATTCATATTAAATACTAATCCTCTTTTTTTGCCACCTATATCTATGATACAAGTACCTCTGTGTTTGTTTTTTGCCATGAAATTTAGTTTTTAATTAATTGTTAGGGATAAGTTATATTACCGGAATCATAAGTTAAAGCACCCGTTCCCGTTAAAGAACCACTAAAACTTACCGGTTGCTCTGCTTCAGCACTTTCTTCCAATGAAGATATAATAGCATCTCCATACCAATATCCACCATCTTTACCAAATGCAACCTTTATTGTTGTCCTTGCAGTAAAATAAGTATATAAAGGTACAAATCCATTTGCACTAGCATCATCTCCTAAATCTAATAATGCCTCAAAATCTATACTAAAACTCTTCATACCCGCCATTACTTCCGTCCAAGCACTACTGTCTTTAGTAGAAATATCCGGAGTATCGGCAGAAATAGATAAACTAGCAGATTTTGATAATCCTACTGCTACCCATGATGTAGTTGCGCCTACTGTTTGAGGTATATAAAGTGTTAATGAAGTTCCGTTAATTGCAGCCATATTGTTAATTTTAACTCAAAGATAAATAAAAAAATATATATAATTATGCTACTCCACTTGTTACGCTAAAATCAGCGTTATAAAACATTGATCCCTCATTATCAGCCACCAACTCATAATTAGCTACATAGCATCTACCAACAAATACAGAATTTAAATTACTATCTAATATTTCAAATTTAACTTCTTCGCCGGTAATAACTAAATTATCTAAAGTAGTTGTTGGATTTGGTTCAATTGCACCATCCTCCCAATCTACATTAAACAATTCCCAATAATAATCTGTTGTGTCCCACGTTTGAGTTATTCCATCTACAACATATAATCCTTCAGAAGAAAAGTTTGCTGAACGAAAACTAGGCATACTTTCACTCCAACCGGTAACTGATTGACTTCTAGTTATACCTTCCCAAGTTTCATCAAGTTGTTCCCAATTGAAGTTTGCAGATTCCCAAAAGTAACTTTCCTCAATTGCAGATATGTCTGATAACTTGGTAGAGATGTCAACCGTGTTTCCACTAAACGAAAAACTGTGAGATTTTGAATATAAAAGTTTATCGTTATCAATATATAAGAGTAAGCTACTTCCATTCATTAACTATTGCTTATAACATCTGCATCAAAGAATAATGATTTGGTGTAATAATCAAATTGCCCATCATCATCATTTAAATACCTTTGTGTAGTTTGTTTAAATAGAAACATTGTATCACTACCAAAATCAGAAGTAGCATTACGAGTTCTTATTAATTGTAATATTGAATTTGATATGTCATCACAATCATCTTGCCCTCCAAAGTTTAGTGGAAATTTGGTGTGAACTTGTATTTCTACTTCATGCACACCATAAAACCTATCTTTTAAACTATCATCAGCAAAATTAGATGATTGAACTACTATGTAAGGATAATCAGTAAGATCGGTTGGTTTAGCCACTACCGGAACGGCACTAGCATCATGTGTTACATTTCCATCTAGTAACCCATATATATACGCTCTTACATTCTTACTAGTATCATTCATACTCTTCTAATCCATCAAGATATTTGTCCCATAAAATCAAGAAACTTGGCTTTAATATGAGATGTTTTATATCCTCAACTTTAATTTCATCCTTAATTAAACTAAACTCATCTTCTTTAGCTAAGAACTCTTCCATATCCTTGTTTAGAGGCTCTAGAATGTCTTCTTTTCCTTCATGTGGTGTAAGTACACCTTTATCATCTAAAGTGCCGTAAACCTCGTATAATTTAGTCCTAGCCTTATTGATTGATTCAACTTGCTCCTCAATCTTTTTTAATCCTTGTATTAGTTTATAGGTTAAATCTAAACCTACTCCTTTTTCTGAGGCTTCTACCGCATTGGTTAACATAATTAAACCTTTGTGGTAATCCTCTGCCTCCTTAAATGTGATTGTTTTGTTTTCAAACATTGTCTGTTATATTAATTGTTATACATTCATTTTTACTCATCTTTTGGTATAACCTCTTAAATGCTGATGTACTGCTTGAGCCGTTATTCTTTTGGCTTAATCCATGAGCATTAGATTTTATTCCATCGTTTAGGAGCAGACAACCATCGGTGTTTGACGTGTCATTTCCAATATGCAAATATACATAGTTAAAGTTTTTTACTTCTTGTATTTCAAAATGGTAATCAAACCAATCAAATTTTGCCCTATACTTTTTGGTTAATCCACTTAGTACTTCACGTTTTTTGATGTCATAAGAGCCACAAGGTATTCTTGTTTCCCCTTTAACTTTTACATCTCTGTACTCATCCTCTAACACAAAGCATTCAAATTCACCATCAACAAAAAGTAATCCTAAAGTAGAATCATTTTGTGAACTAAATCTCTTTAATTCTAAATTCATGCTGATGCCTCCTCAGATGGCTCTACAATAACAAGGTTTAAATCAGTTGCTATAATAGTGTAAACGTAATTATCATCAGCACCCCAAGCAGTATACTGCTCACCACTAATTCCTAGATTACCATTTGCTACTTGATGTCCTTCTTCTGTCAGCAATTGCCAATAAAAAGAGGCACTACTTCCTAAAGTTACACTTGTACCTTGTACTTGTAACTGTGTGGCAGTTTTGGTTGTACCATTCTGCCATATATCTATTGGTTCTATTTGTTTCATGATTTACTCTTGTTTTAATAACGTAGGTAATGCTTACTCCCCTAGTGGAGTTTGACTATCTAAATGTGTTTGATAAGCAGCCTTCACCTCATCAGTCCACACCGCATTGCATACCGCTTTAACCTCTGCATCTTCTCCGCTTATATCAGCATCACAACTTAGCGTGTGCCTATGAAATGAGCGTGACAATTCAACGCCGTCATCTGTTACCACCGTTGCCGTTCTTACTTGTACCGCTTTATAGTCTCCGACTATTTCGATTTGATCTATTTTTATTATTTTTTCTAAACTCATAATTTTAAATTTCGTATGTTATTGTCACTGATATATAAGGGGTGCTTTGTCCGTTTAGTGCAGAGGCATCTAAAACATTAGCATTATTCCCACTAACTAGAAATAAAAATCTAATATAATTAGTTGATGCGGGAACACTGATACTACTACCTAATGTATTTGACAAGGCTACTCTACCCGTATTAAATGATCCATACGCTGCTTGAGAGGATGAGCAAGTAAATGGTAATCCCGTAATTATTACCTCTCCCGTTCCACTACTTGTAGCACCGCTTAATAATACTTGCGCTTGAATAGTAACTAAATTACCAATTCTTGTATAATTTCCCGTTTGATTGGATTGATTATTAAAAGGATTTCCCGTCGTTGTTAATAAAGCCGTCCAAGTCCCCTCCTCGTATGCGTCTAAGGTTGATGATCCAACCGTTCCGCTACCCGCTGATTGATTCGGGAAACTGATGCCGTTATTTGCTTTTATTAATGCATCAAATTGAGCGGTTGCAGGCTGCTGAAAGGCGGATTTTAATGTCAAAATATCAATTGGAGTATTTACCGCCGCAGAGGAATTAACAGAAAATTTTAAATATGTTCCGTTAGTTGAATTCGCTTCATTTCCTCCCTTTATAGTTGATAAAGCATTTACAGTAGAAAATTGATAACTAAGTAATGTTTTAAATTGTGGTGTTCCCGTGCTTCCCGCAGTCGGATCAACAAACTTGATTAAATTATTAATTCTTACATCACCCCCCGATGAGATGCGCATTGCTTCGGGGTGAGTGCCGTTGCTTGCTTGAGTTGCAAATGATAAAAAACAAGCCTCATCTGATGTGTTTTCTCTTCCCGATGCAATAAATCCCATTTGTGAACCCGTTCTTTCAAATCGAATGCCTACCCCATAACCCGCAGTTGTAATTGAACCGCCATCTAATCTTATTAAATTTCCGTTTGAAATATTTGCGCTGATATCTCCCGAAGAACCACTAAAAGTAGCAGCACCCCCCGAGGAGATGGATAAATCTGAAGAACCATTACCATTTACATCAATTGCAAAAGGTATTCCACTACCCGTTTCAATGGTTGCAGTTGTTGATGTTGCAATAAATCTTGCCCTCATTACATCACCTTGTTCTAAATCTAATATAGCACCATTTGTAGCGTTATTTATAGATAAGGCAGTATACCCCGTTAGGCTTGGAGGTGTTCCTCCAATACCCACATTACCCCCCGTACCCATTAAAATAAGTGGTTGGGTAGTACTATCTGTATTTATCCATGCACCGTAAGGAGAAACATTAGCAACACCCATAAGTAAATGAGCAGTTGAAGTACCCCTTATATCAACAATAGCATCAGAAGGTGTGTTTGAAGCAGCAGTACTTGTACCTAAAAGTGTCAGTTTACTTGTAGGTGTAATTCCAATACCCACATCACCCGTTGTTCCTTCAATAAACAAAGCATCCGTACTACCCGTTGTTTGAAAAGAAATATTACTATTATTTGATGCAATTAATTTATTTGTATTATAAGGTGATGATGCAGTATAAGTTCCTTTTTGAATAGTAAACATTAAGGGATTATTTGTAGCACTTGAATCTCTTAAAGATATTTCGCTAAATAAATTTAATTGCCCATTATTATCTAAATACATTCTAAGATTACCATCACCATCTGAAAGGACAATATAATTATTCAAACCATCTACAAAATTTGTGTTTGATCCTATTACTACATTTTTTGAACCCGTTGTTACATTAGAACCCGCTTGATAACCTATAAAAGTATTATATCCTCCCGATGGTGTACCCGTAGTATCTAATTGACTTCCCGAACCATAACCGACAAGAGTATTTCTTGTACTTGTACTTACATATGCTCCCGCAGTATGCCCAACGGCAACATTAAAATGCCCCGTTGTTACACTAGATAAAGCCTCAGTACCTACCGCAATACATTTTATTGCTTCAGTTACATCTTGTAAAGCAAGATATCCTATTGCTACATTGTCTGTGCCTATTGTTAAATCTTTTAAAGAATTATAACCAAAAGCTACATTTCTAGTACCCGTTGTTACTGATAATAAATTATCTAAACCAAAACCCGTATTATAATTTCCCGTAACATTAGCAGTGTTTCCTCCACCTATATTATAACTTGATGCATCTTGATCTAATGTTATTTTGTTATTAGTATCAATTTCTAATGCAGACATACCTTTAATAGTACTACCATCTGTCCAAATTGCTACTTGATTTGCAGTTGGTGTCCCACTTATACTTACATCACCCGATGCTACCTCAAAAGCATAACCACCATTACCATCGGCAGTTAAAACGTTTCCATCAACTGCACTTGTTATACCCGATATAGCACTTGTACCATTACCTAATAAAATACCCGTTAATGTTGTTGCTCCCGTACCTCCTTTACTAACTCCTACCGTACCTAGTGATATTTGATTTGCACTAAGATTTAAAGGAGACACCGCACTAGTTATTGCATTATCATCAATAAAAGAATATGTACCATTACCATCTGTAGATAAAATTTGCCCTACACTTCCATCTGTAATTGCCGTTACTACATTAGTTGTGTCACCTAAAATAATACCCGTTGGTAAATTTGGCATTGCATTTGTCCTAAATGCTCCTAGCACCGTTAATGCTCCTCCATTACCTCCCTTAATTACTTTACCTATCTTTTGTATTAAATTAGCCTCTCCCGTTGGTGCAGTATCAACCAATCCACCCGCAGTTGTGGAACTTACAAATAATTCATCACCCGTTGAAAATCCCGTTAAATCTACTCCCGTTAACTCACCACTAGTTATACATTCACCTTCATCGTTAATATTGTTGAGGCTTTCTTTCATTATACCAAGAGCGGGCATTGTTGTGCTACTATCTGCTTTTGCCTTACTCACTTCGGGATTATCACCCGTACCTCCACTTATATATACAACATCACCTTTTGACAATACTTCTGCTGCTTTTACTTTTTGGAGTAAAGCACCATTTATATCACCGTTAAATTGAGCAGTTGTGGTTATATCAGCACTACTAGATATAGCAATTGTAGTTGTGTTGCCTTGTGTTAATACCTCTTCTAAAGTTTGATTATCACTACTTGTTATCCAACTTAATGTACCATTAGCATCTGTACTTAAAACTTGTCCACTAACCGTACCATCAGCACTAGGAAATGTGTAAGCATTGTAAAAGTTAATTGATGAGGTAGATAAATATAACGGCAATGCGTTACCTCCACCATCAGAAATTTGGACAAAACTTGATGATATAGCACCATTACCGATAGATTTTAATAACCCTAAATAACTATCCTTTATTTTATTTCCCGTTAATGCTGCCATGTTATCTTTTCTTTTTTAATGCTTTTTTTAAATCGGTTCTTAATATTCTTTGATTTTTCCATATTGATGGAAAGAAAAACGGATGAGGCTTTGTTCCTTTTTCAAAAACACTATTTACATATGCTCCAACTTGATCATCGGGTATATTCTTCTTTAAGAAATACTCCGTTAATCTATCAGCAGCATTTCCACCTTCACCTTTCATTCCCTTAAACTGAGATGCATATTTACTCAATCTAGCCGGAACTCTTGCTCTACCCTTTGTTCCAAACTCAACAAATGCTCCTTGAATAGCATCAACTTTAAGCAACCAAATACCTTTTATCTTTTTTTGTATCTTTTTTCTTATTCTTAGGCTATTTTTTAATTGCCCCGAATCAATAGAATTATTTGATGCTATCCTACTTTCAGCAGTTTTCTTACTGTTTTCTACAAACTTATCTACAGATTTATATATAGCATTATTCTTAGCAATAAATGATCTATCTATTTTAGCACTAACAGTATTTAAATTATGAGTTAGTTTAAATTTCATTATTCTATAACGTTACAAACTAATTCAACAATTCTTTGATAACTTTCTTGTGCAGATACAGACACAATACTATAATCCTTATTTCTCCAAGTAATAAAATTAGATTTACTTAATAATGGATCGGGTTGTGCGTTTCTTATTCTAAAAACCCATACTCCTTCCAATATGTTTTGATTACCGGTTAAGTCTTGTATATCAGTACGTCTTTGGTATATATCTGCCCAAGTTTCCAATACATCTGTAGTTGCATCTAAAGATCGTTGTCCGGTACTGCTTGTAGTATAAGTTCTAGATTTAATTATTATTCTTTCCCTCATATAACAATAGGTTTGTACGGAGACATTAATTGAATTGTCTCTGTAGGTGGTGCAGTTGGTACATCCTTATCAAAGAAACTTCGATTATTATCGTACATAACCTTAATGTAGGCTAGGGTTGCTAGTTTTATTTCACTTGGAACGGTAGAACCATCTGAATTATAAGATACGTTTACAGTTTCATATGATTTGTTAAAATCTAAAACTAAACTTCTTGTCCTACTATCAACTAATCCATGTGAGGTAAAATCAGTATTTTCAACAAAAGTACCGCTGCCGTCAGAATCGTGAGTATTATAAGTAACGCTAGTAATGCTACTAACCGGACAAAACAATAAATCAATATATTTTTCGTTTGCATCGTATTGAATAAGTATATCTCTATTTTTCAATGTCTGCTTAAACTGTCTTTCTATATATGAGGCTGCTGCTTGAAACATATCACCGATAAGAGTATCATCAGTAGAGTTGTCTACTTTTAAATAATTCTTTATCTCAGTTAATGATAGGTAATCAAAAGTTGCCCCTTCACCACTAGCATCGGTAATAGTGTAATTAATCATTATCTAATTCTTCAAGTAAACGAGACACTTTCCATCTCTTGTCAGCTTCTTTATCAAACTTATCTAAATATTTTTCTCTTAATACATCAATGTCTTCTTCTTTTGTTTCAACCTCTACTTTTAATTCTTTGGTTTTAACTTTTGATGTTTTTTCTTCTTTATGAGCAAAATCGTAAGTTTCGTAAATTGCTTGTTTTGTTTGTACTAAATGCATTTGATCTGATTTTGAAGAAACAGATAAAATATCACCTACGTTGAATTGTCTACCTTCATGCATAAATCCAACTACTACTTTCATGTTTGCCATATTACTTTGTTTTTAAAAGATGTTCTAAAATTTTATTATTTAAATTTTCTATACTTCCTAATCTATGCCCTATTTCATTTCTAAATTGCTGATCAGATGTACTATTAACTTTTACCTCACTTTCAACTTCAATAACCTTTTTTTCAAGATTATCTAATCTTTGATCATTCTTCTTAAGATGAGCGTTTTGCTTCTTGTCAATCATTTTATGTCCCAAAACGGCAGAACCGCTACCCGTTGCTCCTATTCCTAATAATGTCATTAGTTCTGTCCAATGTGCATTTAGCCATTCGTTCATTATTATTGCTTGATAATATCTTGCGCCTCATCTAAAGATATAGTGCCTTTTATTGCCATGTATATTACACCTACCGCTACAACAAGCCTAATTACTTGCTTAACGAATCTAGGTGTTAATTTAAACTTCCCTTGTCCTCCTTCCGGACTTTTTACTTGTTCTATAACTTCTCCCGCTAATGGGATAGTTGATTCAATAATATTTAATAGTACTTTAAACATATCTTTTTTTAAACAAAGATAAATAAAAAAAGCCACCCATTTTTGAGTAGCCTTTTAACATAAACAATAAAATAAAATTAAAAATAATCTTTATTCTGAATTACAGATGTCATTCTAATTGGAACATCATATCCAAAAACTTTATTTACCTTTTGTATATCGCTAAGAAATATTTTTTCTCTATTTAAATATTTATCAAACACTTCATTTGCGTTGTTTAAATCTTTTTTTAATTCAAGAACATCTTCTCTTAGTCTATAATATTCTTTATTGTTTGTTTCTAAATTCTTTTGCTTTTGTTTCATACCATTTTGCTTTTGCTAAATCTCTTTCAATTGGTTGATCGGGTTTTGCTCCAATTCTCATTCGATATTTAAAAGCAGACATTTCACAATGTTGTATAAATGCATTTTTGCCCCAAATATCTACCATCATTTCAAATGTTTCTTTACTTGATGATTTGTAATGATTAGGATTTACGTAATCGTATTCTTTATCCATTTAACAATTTTAAAAACAAAAAACATAAAAACAAAGAAAAAGGGATGCAAAATGCACCCCCCTTTCAAAACAAACACACATAAGTGGTTTATGCGTTCATACTTGCAATTGCAGTTGAGAATGCTCCCCAAACAAAAGCATTTGGGTTGTGAATTGGTAATCCAATTCTTTCAGTAGCCTTAACTGTAACCAAATCCTTAACAAAGTTGTCAGAATGTGATTCAGAAAAAGATATTTCCATATCCTCTCTAATTGCTAGTGTAGCTCCTAAACCGAAATCACCTACAATAAACTTATCAGCAGTTACGGCAGTTGATGGGAATATAGGTACACCTAGTACAGTTAATACACCGTTAACAAAAACTACATAGTTAGCGTTAGCATCTTTATGCAAGAACATTTTGTTGTAATCAGTTGGATTAACCATAATTGCGGTAGGAGAATACTCAGCAAGTTGTGCTTGATTCTTGGCAGCAATTAATACATCAAACTCATTAGTGTATGCAGATGCATCAGCACCAAAGAACTGATAAAAAGATGCACCCGAAGAAACGTCAAATTGCGATCCACCACCGGCAGTCATAAGTCCTTGTAAGTTAGCACCCGTACCCGCACCAAACAATATTTGCTGATCTTCAACATTCATAACTTTAGCGGGAATCCTTGTAGAAATATATCCACTTAAAGCGGGTACATCGTTAAACATTTCCTTAGTCATGGTTAATTGAGAACCAATGCTTCTGATAGGAGCATCAACGGGATCAAGTTTGAATTCAGATTCTCCGTACGCAGATGCTTCTACTCTAGCAGCAGCACCGTTGGTGTAAGAAGTTTCTTGAATATACCTTACAGTATTAGAATCAGTTGATATTGAAGTTAGCAAATCTCTTGCTCTAGTTGTCCTTGTAGGATCAAAGTAAAATCCATTTAGTCTATCAGCCGGTACAGTATCACCCGAGGCGTTAGCAGCAGTTGTCATAATAGCTTTTAAACTTAATGTAGCCTTAGATGATTGTCCGTTGATAAATGCTTTAAAACTAGCACTTTCACCCAAAGCCTCTTTTAAACTAGCATTGAAATTTTTTGGAGGTGCGCTATCTAATGATTTTTGCTTATCCAATTCCAAAGAATCAATTCTTGAGTTTAAATCCTCAACAATTTTTCCATGCTTTAAAATATCTTCGTTTACTTCACCTTTAAGTTGGTTCTTGTAATCAGAACCCATGTTTTTCTCTACTGATTGCTCAATTTTTGCATCAATAGTGCCTTCTAATCCCTCCTTGAGAGATACGAGACGTTCGTTTAAATCTTCCATTTATAATCTTAATAAAAAGTTATCTAATTCGTTTGCTATCTTTTTGCTTTCGACTGATTCCTTTTCTAGTTCAGATTTCTGAGACTCATTAAGTATAAGTGAAGATTTTTCTTTTAGCATTCGTAATTCAAATTCTAATAGATGAGGATTATCAAGTTTCCTTGACATTTTGATTAATTTATCAAACTCATCCATTAAATTGTCAACAGATTTTGTCCCTTTGTACTCTGTAACTTTAGCCAATGGGTTTGCAGCTAGGGTAACCAAAGAAAATTCAAATAATTTTATTTCTTTGATATAGTTGACATCCTTCTGCAAATCTTCTTTGATCGGAATAAATCCAACCGAGAACTCTTTTAATATTCCTTCAGACACCATTGTCTTGACATCTTTGCCTAAAGAACTATCTGATATTTTTGCTTCAATAAATAAACCTTTCTCATCTTCTTTCATAGACATCGGTTTACCTATTGGTTGATTCATGTTGTGTTGGTAGAGAAACGCTATTCTTTCAGAATTTTCTTGAAGTGTTTTGGCGTAAGCACCTTTAGTGATGATATCACCATCTGAATCTTTATTGTTAAACATTGATGCATATCCTTTGATGATTCCTTTCTCATCATCCATGTCATCAAAATAATTTCCTTTAAACCTTAACATATTTATTAATTTATGCCAAAGTTAATAAAAAAAAAGAGCATTCATTTCTGAACGCTCCTAACACAAATTTTAAACACTTATTAACTACTAATGTAATTGTTGTCACCACAAAAACAATTACAACACAAACTTAAACAACATATCCTAAATAACAACGACAATTCACAATTTCTTTTGCCGGTGCTGAAATATCTCTAGGATGCAACATTAAACTTCCGTTTACCTCAAACCTATCTTTTAGTGGAATTGAATTACTTCTTACATAAAAGTTTGTAGCTTGAAAATGGCTATCTCTTATTCTATCATCTAATATACCTACCCAATACTTTGACACCGGCTTTTGCTTTGCTATTCTTAGCATTGCTTGTAATTCTACAGATGATTGCGCTATGCCTAATTCTGTTGCAGCTATAACTTTTGCCCTAAGTTTATTATTGTGTTTTTTTATTTTATCTACAACATCATCAATATTATTGTTGTCATTTATAATTGTTTCGATAATACTCCTTGTCCTATTCTTAAATAAATTTTGATCTTTAAATCTATTTAAAAATATAGAAATTGCTACAGATGCAATAAACGGATTTGGTGTACCTCCGTACTTTCTACTGTATCTGTCATCAATATACTCTCCGGAATCAATATACCCTTGTCTTAAAGTATTTTTCATTCCTTCTGTATTATTAACTAAATCCCATGTAGCATCTATGCCGTTGAGGGCAATGTATAAGGCTATGCCATTAAAAACAAAATCTAAATCATTTTCTATTTTTAACGTGTACTCATCAATGTAGCCTTGCATTGTTCTTTCTGTATTTAGAAGAAAAGGTATATCACCTAATCCCTCTTTTAAATACATACTTCTACGTTGTCTGAAGTTTTTATTTAACGTAGCAAAATCAGTTTCGTGATTGCATCTTTTTACAAATGAATCGTAATCCTCATAGAAGTTTGGGTAACACACTATTTTTCTGTGTAATCAGATGTATCATTAAGTAATTGCTGACTAGCACCTCCGCTTTCTTTTGGTGTAACGCCATCAGATATTGGAATGTAATTAGCTAACATATGTATTTCATCCATCTCCTTTTGATCTATAGGCTCGTACTTCATTGCTTGTCTTTTTTCATTTGGAGTAAGCCACCAAGCTAAAGATAATTGCCTAACAACCTTTTCCATGTCCTCTTGTAACTCCGGAACACTTAGAAAATCAAAATCAATATAGTATTGATTACCATACGTTGGTGTCAACCATCTGTTTAATTCATCTCTTATTGCAATTAACTTTGGAAATACTGCTTGTAAATAAAGGTATTTTTTTGCTTCCCGATAGTTATTGAAAGTTGATGCTTGAGTGTCATTAAGAAGAATTGATGGGGTTTTATATACAGATGCTAAATCTTTGATTGATAAATTATATTGCTCTATCAATGCTAAATCAGCAGCCGGTAATCCCATTTCTAACCATTTAAAATCATGATTTGTTACCATAATTTCTCCGGCATTATTTACTCCACTATACATGCTTTTATATTTGTCCCGCAAAGCACTTGCATGTTCTGCCGTAAGCATATTGTCTTGTGAGGTTAATATTCCTCTAGCACCTTGATTTGTTAAAAACTTGCTACCCGTAGTAATAGCGTCATTATTCATTTCTAAGTTTCTATACGCTGCTTGTAAAGGTGATTGTCCGTATAAATGCGTTCCTACTCTAGAATAATCGGGATTAAAATTCTTTATGTGTGCAACTTGATCTGATGGAATAGATTTATTGTAACTTAACCAATTTAATGTGTAACCTTTTATTGGTTCTAATATATCACCTCCAACTATTTCTACTAATTGTGATGGTAACACATGCATTTCTTTTATTCTACCTTGTTGTCTTCCACTTTCGGGTGATAGTCCCCAAATAAATCCATCTCCGGTTAAGCATTCAAATGCAATTAAGTCTGTTATAAATTCTGCTTGTCCTTGTTTTGGATTAGGATTTTCTAAAAATTTAGCTAAATCAGAATTGTCTGCCGGTTTGTATGCCCTTTTCTTTGCTTGCTCTGCTTTAAACATCGCATTGTCATTCATAGCACCCTTTATCAAAGTCTGATATTCTTTTGCGTATCTTTCATCTACTTTTTCGTAGACACACATTTTAATGTTTGATGCAGATTTAGAGATTAAATCAACTATAGAGTAAACAGTAGCATTTTTTTGAAATCCTTCTTTTATAAAAGTTTCCTTGTTAGGCTCTTGCTTAATAAACGGACTTACTCCGAACTTCCCAAAAATTAATTCATTGTATCTAGGATCAGTACTTTTTTGTTTCTTCTTACCGAAGTTGAAAATTCCCATAAATATTTTTATACAAAAATAGCATAAATAAAAAAAAGTATTTTATATAACAAAAAATTTGTTACCAACAAAGAAATGTGAGTAGTAACCCATCCTTAAAGCATCTAAAAGGTGATTATTTTTATCCTCCGGAAAACTTTCATATGCATTATCATCATCGGGATCAAATCCACGCTTTAATTTCCAAGAATATGCCATGTATTCTTTGTGTAAATTTTTAGAATCTTTATTATAAAAAACACTTGCTCTTTTTAAAAAGTTAATTCCCTCAATAATACTACCCGAACCCTTACGTCCTTGTACGGCATTAAATCCACTACGTTTTAATTGCTCTATAGTTTGTTTTTGGTTGTGATCACAATAAACCGGCTCACCCATGTAATGAGCATTTCGTAATGTCATTATTATTTCCTCATCCATCATTTTAGTTGAATAAGCCAATTCTTTTACATATATACTTTCATTTGCGCTTACAACTTTTATTATTGCCGTTGGATCGGGAAAGAAACCAAAATCTACTGAATAAAATACTCCACCTTCGGGCAATTCATTAATCTCTTCCCATCCTTTATAAATCCTACCTTTATTTGTACTTGCCCTAAGTCCCAAACCATACACCCTATATGCTTCCGGATCAGTACGTTGTAACATCTCAATCTCTTTCTTTTGTATTGCACTAAGAAAATTATTGTCTTTGTATGTACTTACAAAAACTGCAACATCCTCTGCTCTGTTATCTTCAAGATCATATATCCATGATTCTGTCATACTAGGATTATAGCAAAAAAACACTTGTGTCGTTGTTCTGTAGTTTAGCTGCCGGTACTCTTCTTTACTTAACTCTTGACATTCTATGATATACAAAATGTCTCTCTTCATTGATCTTAGCCTATCCGGCTGATCTCCCGTTGCTAGAAACTTAAACGTATGCCCGTTTAATTTATATTTTAAATCTGTTTTGTTGTGATTTGTCTCATCATAATAACCCCAAGCATTCAGTATTTCAAAGAAATCACTATATCCGGAATCTTTTAAACTAGGAAGAAACTTTCTTACAATTGTGAAGTTTAATCCTTCTTTTGGATCAGTATTTAAAGCCTTATAAATTAAATACTGTAAAATAGCGTAGGTTTTACCCGAACGTGTTCCTCCGTTGTGAATTACAAATCTCTTATCAGAACTATTTAAGCATTGATAAAATTGTTTATTCGCTTTGATCTGCATCTACTATCTCTGCCTCTTCTATTTGAAAATTATCTGCCGGTACAATCTGTATCAACTCTTTCTTCTGTGTTACCTCTACTTGTCTCTTCTCAACCCATCCCGCTTGGGTTTTGAGAAAGAATATTTGGCTTAACGTGTCATCCTTTTCAATTGCCTTTCTAATTAAACTGTTTGCAACCTTTTCTTTTACAACTGCTCTTATAGCATCAGATTTTGCTCTAAACTCCTCATCGTTGTTATAGTAATTCCGATAAGTAGCTACACAAACTCCGGCTCTATCACATGAATGCTGAATTGCCCCATATTCATCTTGCAT
>ENA-OQVM01001552-OQVM01001552.1-marine-metagenome-genome-assembly--contig:-NODE-1552-length-30084-cov-8.053454_pt1 | contig 30084 bp, 23 predicted proteins | sample MGYA00237776_ERZ505498 | MGnify/ENA primary metagenome ERZ505498 (study PRJEB26159, sample SAMN06265151) | marine metagenome | isolation source: Helgoland LTER site | place: Germany:Helgoland, sampling...
CCGTCCAAGGTGCAACCTTCGATTGATAAACTGAAAAAGCTGGGTGTGCCTACCCAATTGCTGACTCATTACCAAGATGGCAAGCATGGATGCTGGAACCGGCACCCTTGGTTTATGCCTATCATTGAGGATATTGATTCTTGGTTTGAGGAGCACCTTTAATAAGAGATTTAGGCTTTAACGAGGGTCGACCAATTCAATCCGCTTCAGGATGGAGTGCGTTTTAGGATCGGTCAGCCTAATGGCTTTCCTTTGTGTATGATCAACCAAAGTAACATTGAATGTTGAAACCTTGGCCCACTCCAGTACCTTATCTTTTTCGCTCTTAAAATTTTTCCGGTTAATCAGAATTTGCTGAGGTCCTTTTCCCGTAACCTTCGTATGGTAAGTAAAGGTACCTATATTGTTTTCCCGACTCAAAAATGAACTTCCAAGACGGAGGCGGAGGGTGTGATCGCGGCCTTGTGGATCGATGGTGAAGGCTAAAACCTTATCATTCGAGCGATCAATCATCGGGCTCTGCAGTTTATAACTTGTGATACTGTCCCCGTTTCGACTGGCCCAATCGGCCGTGCCATTGGAAAAGTCTTCGATCAGTCCGTTCTTTGCCAGCTTGGATAATTCTTTTAAGTCGATGTTTTTCGGTTCATGGATCGCTTCTTTTGAATTGATGGAGAAAGTCTTGGAATTCCCAACTTGAAGAGTCATTTCCTGATCCAATTTGTATCGGCAATGCCCGAAAACATAGAGCGGAAGCTGGGGGTACACTGGGATATCCGTAGTCCAGGTATTCTTTGATTTTTTTGCCACAGCATTATGCCAGAAACGGGTCCGGGAATTCGGATCGTAGCTATAGTAGATTTGAACTCCAGCTAAGCGATCGATTACTTTTGGCGATACGGAGAAGGTGGCCATTCCTTTTTCTATTGAGAAACTGGATGGTGGCGTTTGGGGGATTCCAACCTTTTCATCCCCCAAATATTTCTTAAACCAAAGATTAAGTACTGCCCATTCTTCTGGGCCGGGTCCATGGTTATAGTGCACATTGGAGGATACTCTCCAGTCGTCATGGGGAAGCAAATCCATCGACCGGTAGATTCTTTCAAAGGTGGAATGAAAGTCGTTGGATGAAGTGATGAAGGCGACCGGACATTTTACATGAGGCCAATAAGCTTCCGGATCAATTGCATTTTTGTACATTTCAAGATTTTGAAATTGAGGACGCTTGCTGCTTCCGACAATGCCCCCCGGGAAATCCACATATTTAAATCCAGTGCCACCGACAAATGGAGCGACCGCTTTGAGGCGGGGGTCGGTCGCGGTAAGGGCAGTAATCATTCCCCCCATGGAAAAGCCCGTGAAACCGATTTTATCGGCATTTACCTTGGGTTGCTTTTCCAGGAAAGTAATCGCCCGGCGACCCGCCATCGAAAGGAGTATCCAGTTGGAGTTGCGGGGGCTGGGAATGGGGTCGATTGAAAATTCATCGGGTTGCAGGTTTACCTTCCATCCTTTGCGTAAGGCTTTGGAGTAGAATCTCGGGCCTTGGGTAGGATCCACTTTTCCCCAGTCGGTATTGGTATCAATATCCTCTTTTACGGGTCGTCCGAGCCAATTGATATCGATGTTGGCAAATCCTTGTTTTGCAAAATAAACGCTTCGATTTTTTTCGGCACGTTGTCCGCCACCGTGAGACCAAACGAATGCGGGATATTTACCTGGTTTGTTGGGAAACGAGTAGTAAGCAGACACGCGGGAATTCGCCCCCTTAAATCGACCGACCTTGTAGGTCAGATAACGGGTGGTGACTTCATCGGTTTTCCATTCTTCAATGATTTTCACCTCGAGATTTTCAGCCCGGGCATCATATCCTTGCCAAAGTTCAAGTGCGGACTTCGGGAGTTTATCAGGATCACTGATCGGCGTGAAAGTGTCCTTGGCTGACAAGTGACTGATAAAACAGAGTAGGAGGATGAATTTTTTCATAGGCAGAATTTTAAAAATTAGATTTCATAACTGAACGACCGAACTGGGTCGACAGGAAATCTGAAATCAAAGAAAGATTATTTGCGGGCGAACGCGTCGCTGGCGGCAATTTTATTAATCAGGTCACGAAAGCCGAAGTTATCTTTAATTATGGAATCGGCAATGGATTTGGCTTCGTTTTTATCCCGTAGAGTAAGGACTCTGCCGGTGGCATAGGTCATGAGTTTTTCTGCAAGATTTTGAGCCAGTAGGTTTTTCTTTGCCAGGAGTACTTTTTTGAGTGTTCTGGGACCATGAATCTTTTCACCGGAAGTAAGGATAGCACTCCCGTCAATAGGCCCGGATGGAAAAAGCTTAGTGCTTTGTGTGGAGTTTTTCCAAAAGCGCGAACGATAATAGGTGGGCCGATACCCACCAACCGGGTCAAAATATTCAAGGGGGAAACCATAGGGATCAATCTTGGCATGACAATCCGCGCATGCCTGAACCGAGCGGTGCTTTTCCAGAAGTTGTTTCACGGTCTGAGCACCCCGAACATCCGGGTTAATCGGTTCAACATCAGGGGGAGGAGGTGAAGGAGGAGTCCCAAGCAAGCTTTCAAGTACCCAAATGCCCCGAATAACCGGTGATGTATCGACTCCGTTTGCAGTGAGAGTAAGAATGCTTGCCTGACCAAGCAGACCTCCCCGCAAACTGTTTTCCGGAAAGGAGACCTTGCGGAAATGAACTCCCTCGACTCCATCAATTCCGTAATGTCGTGCGAGGTCCTGATTGATGAAGCTGTAGTCGGAATCAACAAAGTCGGAGAGTGGGATGTTTTCCAGTACGGCATGGCTTAGAAACTGATGGGTCTCTTCAAGCATGGCTTCCTTTAATCCATAGCGATAATATTCACGGAACTTGAGCGATGCTGGGGGCATCGTTCCGAGTTTGTCGAGACGGAGCCAGGATTCCGCAAATCCATGAATAAATGATTCACTTCGGGGATCCTGCAGTAGACGTGCGACTTGTTGTTTAAGGTAAGCTCGGTCCCCCAGTTTATATTCCTTGGCTTGCAGAAAAAGTTCATTGTCGGGCAAGGAGGACCACATGAAATGCGAAAGTCGGTTTGCGATCTCAAAAGAAGACAAATGATCAGATTCACTGCTTTCTTCTTTTAAATAAAGGAAATCAGGTGAGACCAGTATTGCCTTGAGAGCCAGAAAAAAGGCTTCTTCCCGGTTTCGACCAAGTTTTTTACGCGCTTTTTCTTCAATATCCAAATAGGGTGTAATTTCGGATTTGGTTACCGGTCGGCGAAAAGCCCGTCGGGCAAAGCGAGAAAATACAACTTCAAGATCGATTTTAGAAAGGTCCCGTTCACCATCCAGGAAAACCTGCTGGGCTTTACTTTTGTAGGTAATTGGAAGTGGGCCATTGATGCGAAGTTCATGTAATCTGACGACTGGACCTTTCCATACATCTGAAACAACGCGACCCGGCACCAGGTCCTTTCCCACGATATGCCAGGCATGAGAACCTTCTTTTCCACGGAATTCGATGTCCGTATGATATTTCTTACAAATGTCCCGCATCCAATAGTCTGAAGGGCCCGGTCCGTTATCCCAGTTAAGAAAAGGAACATCTCTTTTATCCATCCATACGGTTACATCAAATTTTTTAGGTTGGTGATCCGCTAAATCCCAGAGTCCTATTTTTGATCTTGATTTGATCGAGTCCGAGCCCATTCCCTTACTGCTCCTGGATACAAATAAGGAGAGTTGCATTGGAGGTTTGAGGTTGGTGGGGATCATCGCAGGATCGTAGGGATGCGTTAATCGACGAACAGCTTCGGCCGTTATACTGATTTTATAATACCCTGAAGTTTCTATACCCTTTGTCCTTTTATACCAGTCATGCGGAAAAGTTCCTAAGTCAAAATGATCAGATATTTGTTTTTTCCCTGCTGCAAAATCAAGGTATTGATTGGGCTTATAAATCCGGTACATCCAGGGAGTCTTTTCCTGTCTGCTGGGATAGCCCCAATCTTTAGGCTTAATCGCTTCACTTTTGAAAGGCGTGATTTCGTCAAAACGGAACGCCATGCGAAGATATCGATCCGCAGATTCAAGATAAGCATTTAAATGTTGATCAGAAAGATTGAGAGCATCTCCAACATTGGTAAATCCATGATCATTTTCATCGGTTGGGAAATCCTCTGTGAAATCAAAAGGTAAGTCATGTAAACCCAGCAGATCGCGCATCGTATTTCGGTACTCTCTGCGATTGAGTCTACGTAAAACGGTTTGGTTGGGGCCTTTTTCCTTTTCCCATTCAACAAGGGTTTTGGTGAGCCAGGCAATGGTCTGTTTGATTTCTTCTGTTTTGGGTTGCTTGACTTCCTTTTTCTTGGGAGGCATTTCACCCAGGTTGAGTTGGTCGAGGATGTCGTGCAGTAAATTGACTTTTTCTTCGTCCCCTAAATCGATCATTTGTTTACCCGATAATTCCTTCGAAAGTTGGTGAAAAGTGCGATCTCCTTTCTCTTCTTCAGAACCATGGCACTTAATGCAATAATTCTGGGTAAATTGAAAAACTTTCTGATCGAATTCTACGACTCTTGAAAAGGCATGGTTTATTCCCACTAGAAAAAGTACAGTGAATCCAAAAATGGATGAATGCAAAATCTTTTCCATTTGCAGAAATCAGGTGATTTTTTCGAGGCCGGTAAGGGTTCCGGATGAGGTGTTGAATTGATCCACATCCATACCAAAATTCTGTAACATTGAAAGATATAGATTACAGAGAGGGGTGGATTGTTTTCCGGCGCGAGCAAAATGCATGTGTCCACCGTGCTTGAAACCACCACCGGAAAGCAGAATGGGGAGGTCTCGATTACTATGGGAATTTGCGTTGCTCATTCCACTTCCAAGAAGAGACATCGTGCTGTCCAGTAAACTTGCACCGTTAGGTTCTTTTACTTCTTTAAGTTTTTTGAGGAATCGCGCAAATTGATCGACATGAAAAGTTTCAATAATGGAAAGTTCATCAATGGCATCCTGAACCTGTCCATGATGAGAAAGAGTATGGTATCCCTGTGAAACTCCGGATAATCCACCGTTTTCTTTTCCTAAATTGGTAAATGCCAGACTGATAACCCGGGTCGAATCGGTTTGAAGGGCAAGAGCCATCAGATCGTAAAAAAGGGGGGTTCGATCCTTGAGGGTTAGTGAATCCACACCCTGAGGCAGGACATAATCCGTATTTGGTTTTTCCTTATCGAGCCAGAGGGTGGATTGTTCAATGCGTTTTTCGAATTCGCGAACGGAGGTGAAATATTGGTCCAGTTTTTCGGTGTCTGCATAACCTAAGCTTTTTTTAAAACGATCTGCCTGGTTTTTCGCAAGATCAAGGATGGAGCGTTTATCAAGTAAAGCTCTTTCTGTTTGATTACGTGTTGAGCTGTTCTCTTTTCGAAAAAGCATTTGATAAAGTTTTTCCAAACTACGGATAGGTTGGATATTGTTTCCATTACTCGTCCATGAAAGGGTATGTTCATTCCCGCGGTCGGCATCTAGTGTAAGAGAAGGATACCTTGTTTTCTCTCCGGTAAAGTCGGCTGCTTTTTGATCCAGGGAAATATTGGCTTCGGCATATCCTTTCGAATGGTTGGTTGGAATCCCCGAGAGGAAAAACTTGGTTGCATTGTGACCACCGCTGAGGTTGTGATCCAAGCCGGAGAATACTGTATAATCACCCCGCAAGGATTCAAGTGGCTTCAGGAGTAAGGGCGATTGAAATTGCTTACCAGTCTCGATTGGATGGAAGTTTTCGGGGACAAAGCCGTAAAAAATTCCGGTTGCCGCTATTCGTTTTGGTGAGACAAGAGAGGCGGATTCTGCATTTGCCTCGAGAAGGGGGAGGGCAATCATAGATCCACCCAATCCTTGCAGAAATCTCCTACGGGCAATGTGTCTTTTAATAAGCATCTGCATAAAATACTATGCAAGAATCACTTAAAAACCAAGGCTACATTAGCATTTAACTAAAGAAAAGAAGTACTGGAAAGCCTTCGAAAGTATTACTTAAATAGGGGTTCTACCATGTTTCCATTGATCTTTTCCCAACCGGCATACAATAAATCAAGCCGTTCAGGCATTTCCTTAGATAAGTCTTTGGTTTCAGAGGGATCCTTGGCTAAATCATAAAGTTCCCATTTTTTGGGTGATTGCCTGAGGATTTTCATGTCGCCCACGCGAAAGGCCGCCTTATGACTCTGTCTCCAATACAGCCACTCGTGCGGATCTTCCTTGTGCTTTCCTGTGAGGTAGGGAAGAAGGTCATAAGATTCAATATATTCACCTTTGGGTTTAGATACCCCTGCAGCTGCATGAATGGTGGCAAAAATATCCGTACTCAGTACGGGCCGATCATAGGTTTTTCCAGCAGGCACCTTGCCGGGCCACTGAAAGAGGAAGGGTACACGAATGCCGCCTTCATACATTTGTCCCTTTCCGCCCCGTAAAGGAAGGTTGCTACTGGTTAGTTCCTTGGTCGGTCCACCATTGTCGCTCAGGAAAAATACAAGTGTGTCGTTTTCTAAATCTTCTTTTTCTATTTTTTTCATAATATCACCCACACTGTCGTCCAGGTTGGCCAGCATAGCTGCAAAGATTCGTCTTTGTATATCCTCAATGTGTTTGAATTTTTTCATGTACTTATCGGCAGCCTGGAGTGGACTATGCACAGCGTTGTAGGATACGAATAAGAAAAAGGGTTTGTTCGCATGCCGGTCAATGAAGTCAACGGATTCGCGGGTAATGGCATCCGTGAAGTATTCCTCCTCCAGTACCGGTTGACTTCCCCGTACGATCGGATTGTTGGCATCGTAATCAGGTTCGTTGCCCAAGTGAGTCGAGTAGATCACCTTGCCGAAAGTTCTGATTCCTTGTCCACCTCCTGGGAGGACTTTCCTTCTTAACCAGGTGGTCGTTCCTTTCCATGGTTCGGGAACGAAGTAATGTCCTTCGTGAGTAAACCCAAAAAACTCATCAAATCCGCGACGGAATGGATGATAGGGAGCGGTTCCTCCAAGATGCCACTTTCCAATTAAACCGTTTACATAGCCTGCCATTTGGAGTGAGTCGGCAATGGTTTGTTGAGACAGAGGGAGGCCGAAGCCCGGTTCCTCATTTTTGGCACCGGTGGGATTGAATTCATGCCCGAAGCGGGTTCCATACTTTCCAGTGAGAAGGCCAGCCCGGGAAGGGCTGCAGTTGGGGGCGGTGACATAGCCCTGGCTAAACCTTACACCCTTTTTTGCAATGTCGTCGATGTTGGGTGTGGGTATCTCCTGATTCCCTTGGCATCCCAACTCTCCATATCCGAGGTCATCAGCCAGAAGAATGATGAGGTTGGGCATTTGGGAAACCCGATCCTTTCCATAAGAAACAGGTTTTAAAATAAAAAAGGGAAGAAATAAGGCGATGAGGAATCGATTGAGCTTCATATAGTTTATATGTCTTAATATTTAAATTCTTACAACGGCACAGTTGTTCTATGCTGTTTAATCTATTTTTAACATAAATTAGAGCAATTAAAACTCTCATGATGAGTTCAAAACATATTATTAATTAGGGACTAATGAAAATTGTGATACTTTAACATCTTGACATTTTGACGTCATTATATGATTATGTCATTATGTCGTCTAAATCTCACAATAAGAAGTCAAAGCGTAAAAACACGTCTTTGCGTCTTGAGGAGTCAGTCTTAAAAAAGCTGAAGATTTATGCGGTGAAGAAGGATACAAGCGTTCAGCAAATTATTGAGGATCTCGTGGTGGGACTCCTCAAAAACAAAAAATAATTATGCTAAAAATACAAAAAAATGATAAATGGTTGGCAACCGTTCGGGATGATTACCAGGTGGGGGTTTTTGCCTACACTAGATCAGGGAAGGTTGTATTGGTGACTAGTCGTAAGGGAGAATCATGGATACTACCGAAAGGAAATCGTGCGAAAAAACGATCTGATCGTTTACAGGCAAAAAGAGAAGCTTTTGAAGAAGCAGGTCTACAAGGGTCTTTGAATTGCAAGCATTATGATTTTAACTCTCTCGAGAAGTCTAAGAATCTAAGGATCTACACTATGAGGGTAAAAACGATCCTCCACGATTTTCCTGAAAAGAGTGAGCGAAGTCGTATCGTAACCACTTTTGATCGGGCTGAAAAGATGGTCAAGCAAGAGTACTTGGAGATAATCCAAGAATTACGAAAGAGGATATTCTAAAACTAATAAGGTGCTGAACGACCTTTACAAATTTAGCGGACACCCATGGTCCTTAAGCGGATACGGAAAACATTCTTTCGACCGGTGATATAAAGGACATTGCTCCCAGGTCCGGCAAAAGCGCAATTAGTCGGGCTTTCCGGGACTGCAATTGTCTCGAGCAGTTTGCCTTGCGGACTCCATATCCGCACGGCGTAAGGACCTGCACAATATAGGTTGCCGAGATGGTCTACTGTCATGCCGTCACATCCATAATCACTGGGCTGTTCGACTTGGGAGAAAAGTCTTTGTTTGGAGGGTTTTCCGGTTTTGGGGTCGACATCAAAGGCATGGAGTTTCTGCTCCTTGTATTCGGACACATAGAGTGTTGTCTCACACGGTGAGAGCATCAAGCCGTTCGGCCCCTTTAGATCGCTGATGACTGGTCGTGGATTTCCACCATCGGAGTCGAGAAGGTAGATCGATCCCGCGCCCGGCACCGTGACGTAGATCCGCCCTTTGCGATCAACCACCACGTCGTTGACTCCCACAGGGTAAACCTTCTTGTTTTTCCCCATCCTCGTCGGCTTCAAGAGCACGGTTTCCGTCCCGTCCTCCTCGAGGCGGGCAAGGCTCTTCTCCCGTTGCTTGCACATCAGTAATCGTCCCCGCAAGTCAAAGGCGAGCCCGTTGGCTCCGCCGGTCTTGTCCCTGAACAGCGTGGTCCCAAGGGTCTTCAGGTTGAGTCGCCAGATACGCTGGTTGGGAATGTCAGTGAAGAGAAGATGGCCCTTCCCATCATAGAGCGGCCCCTCCACCGTTTCATAGCCCGAAGAAAGTTTTTCCAGCTTTGCATCGATCTCTTTTATTGTGATGAGGGACTGCCCCGTGTCTTGTTTCTGCCCTGCCAGAGGTGTCGCAACTGCAAAGCCGAATAAACAAAGTTGTCGAAAAACTTTCGTCATCACTTCTCCGGCTTGTTCTTTCCGCCTTTGTTCTTGGGCTTTATCATTTTTTGTTCGGGGCGCAGGGGCGACCGTCGAGGTAGCTCTGGAGAAGCTCGCCCATTTTTTTGACCCGCTCGGGATACTTGGCGTAGAGGTTGTCGGACTGGCGCGGGTCTTCCTTCAGGTTGAACAACAGGCCTTCATGACCTTTCCCGTATGCCTTGAGGCCGAAATGCTCCAAGTAGGCGGGACTTTCCCTCTTGGCTGCTCCCGTCGGGGCATTGATATAGACCCAATCCCCTTGCCGGAGGGCGAATTTTTTCGGGGAGGTGTTCTGGACGGTGGCCATGCGGAGGGGCTTGTCGTACTTCTCACCCTTGAGGACGGGCATCAGATCGTAGCTGTCGATGGCTTCGTTTTTGCGGAGGGGGTGTCCAATGATCTTGGCAAAGGTCGACGCCAGATCGACCTGACTCACCACTTCCTCGGAAACCGAGCCTTGCTTGATTTTTCCTGGCCATTTGACAATGAAGGGAACGCGGTGTCCTCCCTCGTAGACATCGCGCTTGACGCCACGATACTTGCCCGAGCTCCATTGTTTGAAAGTTTCCAGTCTTTCGAAAGCATGAGTCTCGGGTCCATTGTCGGCGGAGAAGACGACCAGCGTGTTTTCGGCAAAGCCGTGTTTTTTCAAGGCGTTAACCACCTTGCCCACCATGGCATCGGTCTCGATGACGAAGTCCCCGTAGTAACCGGCTTTCGATTTCCCGTGATAAGGCTTGTTTGGGACGATTGGATAGTGGGGCGAATTGAAGGCGAGGTAAGCGAAGAAGGGTTGATCCTTTTTCTGCTTCGAAATCCACTCGACGGTCTTTTGGGTGATGGTGGGGAGAATATCATAAGGGTTCCAACTCTCAGCCATCGGACCTGGTCGGAAGCTTCCTGCCCCGGCAAGTGGTTTAGATCTAATTACTGGCTTAGTGGGGATAGTTACAAAGCGGTCGCCTTCGATCCAGCAGTAGGGTGGGAAATTGATAGTCCCGTCCCCAAAGTAATAATCAAAGCCCTGATCAAGAGGTCCGTTCGGAAATCGTTTTGTCCAATCATAGGACTCGGCACGGGGATCTCCTTTCTTGGCTCCCCGTTTACGAATGGCATCAAAGTCCCACCCGAGGTGCCACTTGCCAAAACATCCGGTACTGTAGCCCTTTTGCTTGAACATCTTTGCAATGGTGAAATCATCGGGTTCAAAGACGGTACCACCGAATGCTCCTACTATGCCGTGGAAGCGACGCCAGTGATGTTGCCCAGTGAGTAATGCGAACCGACTTGGTGTGCAAATGCCTGATGAACTATGCCCATCGGTGAAGGTCATGCCCTGCGATGCTAACTTGTCCAGATGTGGTGTCTGAATTTTGGCCTTTGGATTGCCGTAGGAAATATCGGCCACTCCCATATCGTCGGCGTAGAGGATTACAATATTGGGTCTGTCTTTAGCGAAGCTGGTAATGGTAAAGCAAAAGAGGAAGGTGAAGAGGAATCTAATCATTTTATTTCGTAGGGTTTGGTCAGTTTATCCGTGCCATCTGTTAAGTCTGCGAGTGTAACACGAACAAAGGTCATTTTGGTTCCATTCTCAAAGAAAATTCCAATATCTCCATTTTTACAGGCAGTGATGGCTGAATAGCCTGCCGCTCCTTTTTCAATGCATTTTTTAAAGGCCCATGTATTTCCATTGTCATAACTGATGCTGAGTACAAGATTCTTCCGTCCTTTCTGGCTATGAGAATTGACGAATAAAAGACGGTCTTTCGCGTACCCGTCTTTTTTGGATGTATAGACCAGGATTTCGGCATTACAACCCGGGTCAGGCAGGTTGGTTTCCTTTTTGCTTATCCAGGATTTCCCCTGGTCGGTCGAGCGATGAACATATCGATATCCCGAACCGTTGACCCTCGCGTTAATCATCCAGGTACCGTCACTCAGTTCGACGAATTTGGATTCGTTGGCAGGTGAGAATGGTGACGCTTTTTTCAAGGCTCCCCAAGTCTTGCCCTGATCGGAACTGCCAAATAAGTAACCTGCTTTCCCAACGTGAACTACCGTGTGGACGATCAGTCCCGAAGGAGTTTGAGCCCCTCGTCCAGAGGTGATAAAGACGAAGTCCCGCTTGGTTATTTGAGCGGACAAAACCTCGTCTCGAATGTCTTTCGGTTGCGACCAGGTCTTTCCGTGGTCGTCGCTTGTCTGTAAAAAGTAGCGATAGTTAACTGCTGTCCTGGAAGGTCTAGACTTATTGAACTCCGTGTCATGATCGAGGTAGTTGTAAAAGCAAAAAATCCTGCCTGTTTTACGATCAACGACCAAGGATGCATCAGATCCCACTTGCCCGTCTGGAAACTTGGTAATGAAATCAATTCCCGACCAGTTATTGCCATTGTCTGTACTCCTTTTGTAGGCAATGTCTATGTTGCGGGTGTGCTGAAGATCCCGGGTGGTATTTCTACGGGCATCAATTACTGCGAGCAGGTCACCGTTTTTTGCGGTTATGATTGCGGGAATTCGAAAGTACTGGGATCCACCGTCCCCCTGAGGAAAAAGGACCTTCCGGAGAACCTCCGAAATCATTGGAAATTCAAAAGATTCTTCGGCAATTACCGGGTGTAGGAAAATAAAGCAAGCTATGATCCATGATAGTTTCCTTAGGAGCAGGTTGTAGGACATAGAGCGAAAGGAGGTTGGGTTGGGTTAGGGTCTTTTTTTACACTCTTCGTTCCAGTCTTCCCACATTTTAGAAAGTTCAGCCGTTTTCTCCGGCATCTGTTCTGCCAAGTTATTTACTTCAGTAGGATCAGCCCGCAGGTTATAAAGTTCCCATACTTTTCCAGCACGAACAACTTTCAAATCACCCTGACGAACAGCATTCGCCCGGTTGAAACGCCAAAAGATTTCTTTGTGTGGTTCCCGTTCTTCGCCCTTGAAGATCGTGAGGAGAGATTTGCCAGGCGGAGGTTTGGTTTTCTTACCTTGGATTTGCTTGGGATACTTCGCTCCGGTGATGTCTCGGAAGGTGGCGGAAACGTCGATGATGTGACCCACCTGATTGGTCATACCCGGTTTGATTACACCCGGCCAATGAGCAATGAAAGGTGTGCGAATGCCGCCTTCGTAATCAGTTGACTTGAATTTACGGTAGGGGGTGTTGCTGGCATTGGCCCAGCCAACGGAAACGGTACGATAGCTCTCTACCGATCCGGGTGGAATATCCGGAGTGGTGTTGGGTTGCTCGGAGCAGGCACCATTATCGGTTAGGAACATGATCAGGGTATTGTCCCACTCGCCCAGTTCCTTGACCTTGGCAAAGAGACGTCCGAGGTTCTGATCGACCCGGTCGATCATGGCCGCGTAGACCGCCATCTTGAGATCCTCAGCATCCTGTTGTTCCTCGGAAAGATCGTCCCATGCCTTGGAAGCCCTTGGGGTGAGCTTATGATTCGGACCGATGATTCCCATTTCGTTCATCCGCTTGAATCGCTGCTCTCGGATTTTATCCCATCCGATTTTGTATTTCCCCCGGTACTTGGCGATGTCCTTGGGCCAGGCATGAAGAGGGTAGTGCGGTGCCGTGTAGGGTAAGTAGAGAACAAAGGGGTTGTCTTCGTTCTTGTACTCGTCGAGACGGTCGATTGCGTAATCAGTGAAGGCATCGGTGTGGTAGAACTTTTTGTCCGGACTGGTGTAGCCCATGATCACCTTGTCCTCAATGGCCCATCGACGGAGGGATGATCGTTTTCTTCCCGGGAGGCCCTCGCCCGGACGTGCTTTGACGCCGGGGTTAAAGAAGTTACTGCATCCATCGGCCAGTCCGTAGTAGCGGTCAAAGCCTCGGGTTGTCGGAAGAGGCACTTGGTGCCACTTTCCTGATATAAGGGTACGATAACCAACCGGTCGGAGCACTTCTCCAAAAGTAGCCCCGTGCTCCATATTGTTATCCCCAATCGAGTACGCGTAGTTGCCGGTGAGAAGTTCGGCCCGGGTGGTGTGGCATTTGGCGGTGTTGTAGAACTGCGTGAACCGCAAACCGTTTTTAGCCAATTGGTCGAGATTGGGGGTCTTAACCTCCCCGCCGTAACAACCGATGTCCGAGTAGCCCATGTCATCTACCATGATCAGAATAAAGTTGGGGCGCGTGCGGTCCGTTTCAGACCACCCCAAATTTAAAGTGAAAAGGAGGAGGGCAAGGAAAGAAAAAGTCTTCATTTGTTATGAAAGCCTACCGATTAGACTTATTTTTAAGTCCCATGATTCGTCCCTCTTCACTCGCAGTAGAAAGCCGGGTTTTGGACATTTGAGCCATGATATCTTCAAACTCTTCTTTGGTTGTGCGTTCAGCTTTATTCATTTTTTGATCGATCAATTCCTTCCCATTAAACTGACCTTTGTAGCGGGTTAGTGTGGCACCACTCCCATCCTGCTTGGCGAGAAGTGAATACTTTTTATTACGGATCATGACCTGATTCCGATACCAAATATAAATCCAATCCTTTTTTCGAACATCTCTTTTGTTTTGAAGTACGGGAACGATGCTGGCCCCATCGGCGGGGTGATTCTTTGGCAGGTCTGCCCCGGATAGTTCACAAAGGGTAGGCATCATGTCCGTGAATTCAACAAGGTCATCGGTTACCCGGCCGGGTTTCTTAATACCTGCTGGCCAGTTAACAATTAAGGGAACGCGGGTGCCGGTGTCACTCATGGATCCTTTACCGCCCACGACTTCCGTGCCTTTCCATGGTGTTACGATGGGTTTATCGGTTCCATTATCTCCTGTGAAGATGAGGATGGTGTTTTCTCGAACCCCTGATTTTTCGAGCTGCTTGATGATTTGCCCAACCATTTTATCGGCGAAATTTACCATGTCGATGAAGTGACGTTGTGGATCATTTTTGTCCCCCTTGTAGGTTGTCGAACCAAGTCTCTTCGGATCCCAATCGGTGGAGTCGGGCGTGGGATCAAAAGGACAATGGGTAAGAATCATCGGATAGTAGACAAGGAATGGTCTTTTTTTATTTTCGTCGATAAAGTCACAAACGAAATCGGTACAGACCTGCGGCCCGTATTCGCCGGATGTGAAATCCTTTTCTTTTCCGTTGAATTCAAGCATCGGGTTAACGAAGCGCCGGTCGATTCTTTTTCCGTTTTCATTGGATCGTCCACCTCGTGTATGCTGCCAGAGGCAGGATTTTTCGAAGCCGAAATGCTGGGGCGAATCCGGTTGATTTCCCAATTGCCACTTGCCAGCGATAGCTGTCTTGTAACCAGCTTGCTTAAGCTGGTGAGCGAATGTGGTCTGTCCACGGTCCAGCATCCCAAACTTCACATAGTTTCGGACATTATATTGCCCTGTCATAATTTTGGTTCGGGAGGGCGTGCAGATGGGGTTGGAAAAACAGTTGGTGAAACGGATGCCTCCCTTGGCCAATTTGTCCAGATTGGGCGATTGGCAGGATTCGCTGCCGTTAGAGGATAAGGCTTCGTAGCCCATATCGTCGGCCATGATGAGAATGATGTTCGGTTGACCATCCTTAAGCTGGGAAAAAGCAAAATTTAGGCATGCAAGAAAAGTTGTGCAAATGAGAAGTACAATAGGTGGTTTCATAATATTAATTTCGAAGAACTTTGCAGTAGGTTGGTCGGAAGAGGCAAAACCTTTCTTTATTCATTAGTCATTTTTTCATTGTAGTTTGATTCGGATTACTCGAGCCGCACGATGTTTTCTGGCGTCTTTAAAATGGAACTGAAATCGATTCGGTTCTACCTTGATTTTACCTGATCTGCAGTTCGCTTAATTTGAGCTCAAGGGAATGAACCGGTTCCCCGTCGATGCTTATGATTGTATACCTGAAAGTAGGATCTTGAGCGGTGAGGTCAAAGTCAACTCGGCCGAATGATTGTTTCTTGTTGTAGCCGAATAGGGCATGTTTGATAAGTCCGTGCACATGCTGGTTTGTCAATCTTGATGACTGACACTCGTAGAGCGGATACATTCCATCGATACCGCTGTCGATTTTGTAGGCGTCCGACCGGTGACGATCGGCGGAAAGTATTACGACTCCTGAAATCTTTTCCTTGGCAATAAACTTAAATATTTGTTGGCGTTCACTGTCATAACCATCCCAAGTGTCCTTGGATCCGGGCTTTACCTTCGGAGTTATTGGTACATTAGAGCATAACACGGTAAAAGTCGCCGGTTTTTTGAGGGTTTTCTTGAGCCACTTCATTTGAACGGATCCAAGCATAGATGGATTTTTCCCCTTGGGTGACTCGCGGTAGTAGCGCCCGTCGAGCAGGACGAAGTGAACCTTTCCGATCCAAAAGTCGAACCAGCATCCAGGCTGTTCTTCACCGCCGCCGTAATAGGGATTGTCCCAATTTTCCTTAAATATTTCCCATACATTCCGCTTCCAACTAGGCTCCTCGATTGCCGGCCCTCCCCAGCCGTCGTTGGTGGTGAAATCATGATCGTCCCAGATGGCATAGATGGGCACTTTTCTCGCCAGTTTCGCCCATTCGGGCTGACTTTGGCGGCGGTAATAGTGAAAGCGTTGCATCTCCGGAGTTTCGGGGTCATCGATGTAAACGTTGTCTCCAAGCAAGAGAAGTGCCCGCGGGTCGATTGCCCTGATGGTGTCCCACATTCGCTCGTGTGGTGGCACATAGCCCGCTCCCCCGCCGAAGGCGATGGTGAACTTGTTTGACGGAGCGTCTTTCTTTAGCGATGTGTCGGCCAAGGTACGTTTCCAAGGCCAAGTCTTGGCATCGAACTTCCAGGCGTTCGGTTTGTCGAGCGCAAGGTCAATGAGCATTTGGGTCTGTTCCGGGTTTACCTTCTTGTCGGTAGTCGACTTGAGGTAGGAGATGGCTTCCTCCTTTTTTCCATTTAGAATTAGCTTGAGGGCATGGGGATGAATGCGTTTGGCTTGGCTTCCTTTTTCAGGCTTCTCATTATTGACATTTGGATTGGAAGCTTGACTCGAATATTCGGCAGAGTTTGCAACAGAGGAAATAATGAGCAGTAAGAAAATTTTGAAGTTGAAATATCTATTCATGTTTTGAATTTACTTGTTGAATAAGCCATGATCTGGCTGTTTTGCGAGTAGGACTGTCCCGATGTGCCCAAAGGTCAGTATGCGAGTGAATCACTGGACCATCGGGGATTTTAAAGATTGTAGTCACGGGTACAGGTAGAAAAGTGAAGTCACCTAGTTTGGGGTGTCTCTTGATATAATCGTTGGCATTTCCGCATACAAGGGCAGGGCGTCCATTTAAGCGGTCGAGGCGTGAAAGAGCAAAACTTCGGTCACTTTCCGGGTAGCCCCATTTTTTCTGCCCGTCAAAATGATCGTGGGTAATCATTCCCTTCCAAAAACTCGCGATTTCATTATCTGCTAATCCAATATAACTGCAGGCAATCGCTCCACGGGAAAAACCGCAGATAAAAAGGTTGTTTCGATCACCCCCGAATTCATCGCAGATTCGGGGTAGGTTGTATTTGCAGTAGTCGATGGTGGCCTGACGATCTCCCCACCAAGTCACAGCGTTTTCTTTTTTCCCTTTTTGAATGTAGGGCATGGAGACCCAGATAAATCCTTTCCCTCCACTTAGTCCGTAGCCCAGGTTTGCACCCTTGACCTCTCCGGTTGATCCGCAAGCCGGGAATTTGTTCCCGGTGTATTCGACAAGCACGGGGTAAGTCTTTCCCTTTTCCCAATTGGTTGGAAGGTATAAGCTGTGATATACTTGCGTACCTTGGTACTCCTCTGCGACTTGCCTCACCCTTTTACCAGGTGCTGGAATATCGTTTGTCATTACCGGAGTGTTCAGGTCTTTGCTTAGTTTAGTTTTTACCCATGAATCTGCATTAATGTTCCCTCCTAAAATGAGGGAAATAAGAAACTTGGTGAGCCAATGCATAGGATCTTAACCTAGATATTTTGACCGAGGCGTCTATTCGATTCCAAGTAAGAGGCGAGATTTTCTAATCAAGGTTGACTAAGGAAATCAGGATTTAGCTAAAGCGACTACGACTTCCTGCTTGGAATTTACGACACCACCCGGTTGCTCAAGCGTGATCACGAAGGCAGCTGGTTTGGAAACGTGGAGTGCGTTACGAATCGGTATAACTGCTGTTTTACTTCCTACGGGAATATCAAAGACGCCACCATCGACGGGCAGTTCATCTCGTTCAGGATCGACGATCCAAAGTTGGTACTGATTTTGAGTCGGATCATTTACAGGAAGATTGGTCAGTGACATATAACCCTCCTGCAAGCCGTCATTCCATATTACTTCTCCGCTAATATTTTGGTACGGATCACTTGCAGAAGAAAATGCCAAGCGTTGGCTGCTGGGTTCTTTCTTGATAAGAGCCTCAAGCTTTTGCGTAGAGGTGAGTTGAATTGCTGGAGGCGAGGTATCAGTATCGGGTATGTTTAAAGAAATAACTAAGCAAGCTGCAACTGCCCATCCCAACCATGGCAGGATTGAAATTATTTGGGTAGCGGGTTGCTGTTTGTTTTTATTGCTAAAGGCAGGAATCGTATCCGCAAGTTTGTTGGAAAGTGAACTGGATAAATCACAGGGTTGGGTTTCCTGGAGTTCTAATTCAGTGGCAAGAAGATCAAGTTCTATAGAGTTTGAGCCCTGATGTCTTTCTGCTAGAATTAACCATTCTGATGTTTCTTTGGGGCTAAGATCACCCAGGACTCTTCCTGCGTCGAGTTCCTCGAATCGAGCCAATGCATTTTCCATACTCATCGGGCCAATTCTTTGTTAAGGTTGAGTTCATTCAGTAATTTTCGGGCTTCTATCAGACCTCGCCGAAGCTTGGTTTTAACAGTGCCAATGGGCAACTTTGCTTGCTGAGCAATCTCGTCATGGGTTAGTCCTTTTTCAAAGTGCAAAGAAAACAATTTCAATGTGTTCTCCGGTAGACTTTGCAAAGCATTCCAAAGTTCGGAACGGTCGATGGAGTGAAGTGAACTACTTGATGTCGTTGAAAGTTCGGGGAGGCTATCTAAGGTTGCCAATGGGGGAAGTCGGTTTTGTTTCCTTTGCCAATCAATCGAGCGTCGACGGGCAATCATACCTATGAAAGTTGACTCTTTGGATACCTTGGGATCAAACCGAGCCGCAATGCGCCAAACTTCTGTGAAGATTTCCTGGCATGCCTCCTCTGCATCCATTCGATCCCTAATTCGCCGGCAAACGATACTCCATACAAGTGAGCCATATGAATCAATACACTTTCTCATTGCTGTTTCATCCCCCTTGGCGACCAACGGTAAGAGAAGGGAATTTGACGACCCTTGGCTTTCCGAAGGCGGGACAATTCCAAGAGCGAACTCGAAAGACCGAATATTTGAAAAAAGGATAAAGTTTCGTAACGGCATGAGGAGGGATTACTGGAAGATGACTCTTCTTTTTGTATGCATCAACGAAAATCATCGGTAAGGATTTCCATATTAGCGTCCAAACCTTTGTTTATTGGGAAGTTGCATTAGATAAGAATCTACAATGCGGTCTTCCCGTTGTTCGAGTTCACGCAATAGGTCGCGGAAGACGTTACGGGATGTCCAAGCCTCCCGGGCAAGCTGAGCAACTGGTTGGTCGTCAAGAATCACATTTCTTAGTTTGTTGCTTTGAGATGAACTTGTGAATTTTGAGTATTGGGTAAGAAATTCATTGCCTCTTCGTATGTAATTACGCCAGCTGGCTTCATACTTACCCTGATCGTATAGCGCCGAACTTTCCTTGATTGAATTTTGGACAAATAGTATGGCATCGACTGTGGTTATATCTTTTTCAGGTAGCTCCATTGGGTCTTTAATGACTGAACCGATTGCATTTATTAATCCGTTGAAAGCCTCCTCATCCGATTCAATTATTCGAATGCCGCTAATTTTCGATTTACCCTCATCCTGGGTGAGATAAATCGGGGCACCGTGAATAGTCCTAAGCTTGTTGTAAGGCTTAGGGTTTTCGCTCACATGCTTGCCGACGATTACATGCCGTGACAAAATACCGTAGAGTTCTTCTGTTCCGGTTTTCCCGTGGTTTTCAATTAATGATTTGTAAGGCTCTTTTTCCCATGCTTCATTGACCGGTGCAAAGATGGTAAAGGTGGTTCTGGATGACGCCAAAGGAAGATCCAGTCCGGTCTCCTTGAGTAATCGAGTCAAAGTACTGAACCTTTTTTGATTATTGATCAATTCGAGAAGGCTTTTTTCGGCGGGTAAAATTACATCATCAATGACATGGATGATTCCGTTGGCACAGGGTATATCCGTCTCGATTATTTTGGCTCCGTCTACAGTGGCATGTTTGTCGTGAAATTTGTAGTTCAGTTGTTGGCCAAAGGCACTGAATGGCGTTACATCGGAAACGCCAAGACTGCGGCGACCACCCGATGATTTGCCATATGCAAATACTTGTTCGGTAATGTGGTGTTTGATGATATCTTCGAGACGCTCATCGTTCTCGGGAAGGAATAAAGATTCGACGGTTTTGGCAGGAAGTTTTTTGAAGGCATCGTCCGTGGGTGCAAAGGTAGTGTACAAACTGTGCATGTTTTGGAATAATTTCCCCTGACGACTGGCGGTGATTGCCTTGGTGAAAATCGTAAATCTTCCATCCTTTTGGAGACGCTGAAAGAGGTCATCAGTGGTAGGGGTGAGTACCTTGTCGATGAGATATATTACTCCATTCGAGCATGGGATGACCTGACCGGTGAAACGAGCATCTCCAATCATTCCTTCTTTATAATTAACCGAAATAAACTGACGAGTGGTCATCCGGAGAATGGAATATTTCTCAATAAAGATAGGCGCCTCGGATATTTCCTTCACATGGAACCCAAAAACTTCTTCCAAACGGTCATCATTACGAGGATCCAATAATGTTTGCACGGTTCCCTTGGGCAACTTTTTGAAAGCATCATCAGTGGGGGCAAATACAGTGTAGCTCGTAGAAGTGTTTTCAGATAATGTTGAACCAATTCCTGTCTTTTCGAGTAACTGTAGAAAGTTAGACAAATCCGGCATTTCCCGTATGGTCCGGCCTATGGTTTTGGCTTCGGCTGGATTTGCGGCATCCAAGGCAGGAGTAAGAAAGCACAGAAAAGTAGAAGTTGCCAAAAGAAGAGTGCGGAAAGGTTTCATGGGAAGGTTTCGGTTTTTAAGCGTTTGTCCAAGGATAACTGAATATTTAATATGTAATATAGGCGGGTCTTCCTTGAAGAAGACCCGCCTAAGAATTCGAAATTAAATTAATGAGCTGATGCAAGAACCTTATCGAAAGCATGACGCATGATCCATGCTTGGGAAGTTGGGCAGTGCTCGGCCTTAGCCCTGTGCATGGCAGTTTTGATTGTATTTGCGGCACTTGAGCATACGGACGAAGAGCATTGTCCAAGGACTTCGTGTCCTGCTTTCATATAAAGGGCTGCAGTTTGTGAATGATGTCCGGAATTGAACATGTGTACGCCCTTGTGGATTGCCTGCTTAAGGATGTGGTTAGTATTGCTGGATACTTTCTTGGTTTCAGGAATCAAAACTGTATCAATAACATGGATGATTCCATTAGAAGTTTTGATGTTAGCTTTGATTACATTTGAATTATTAATCATCAAACTCTTACCACTTGCCTTGATGGCAATTTTTGCACCATTGACCGTTTTAGCGGAGTCAAGCTTGGCTGCTTGTTTTGCTTTCACTTTCCCGGCTACAACATGATAGGTCAGGATACCTGCAAGTTTATCTTTATTTTCAGGTTTAAGAAGAGATTCAAGGGTACATTTGGATAATTTTGCAAAAGCCTCATCTGTAGGGGCAAAAACCGTAAAGGGGCCTTCGCCTTTAAGGGTGTCAACAAGACCTGCGGCTTTAACAGCAGTGACAAGAGTCTTGAAACTACCGGCTCCTACTGCGGTATCGACGATGTCTTTTTTGGGAGCACCGAGTAACAGGGTGCCCGTCATTAATAGAGAAGTTATTGATAATATTATTTTTTTCATATGTTTAATTTAGGTTTAAATTGAGTGACGAAATTTGTGACACTAAGTAATTATTCGTTCGTTTTTGGAATTTGGATTCAAAAAATTCAAAAAAATCTGTTTTTTAAATATTTGTACTGTTGGACTTCTTTTTAGCATTCTTCATGACATTTGGGATCAGTACTCCATCAATGACATGAATGATGCCATTTGAAGCTTTGATATCAGCTTTTACAACTTTAGCTGAATTGATGAAAAGATCGTTGTCTTTGACAGATAATTTCAGGGAACCACCGCTAACTGGCTCGGCACTTTCAAGTTTCCTGGCCTTCTTGGCTTTCACCTTTCCGGAAACGACATGATAGGTAAGCAACATTTGTAATTTGTCTTTGTTTTCAGGTTTGAGAAGATTCTTTAGGGTTTCAGGCCAAAAGTTTGCAAATGCCTCATCAGTTGGTGCGAATACGGTAAAAGGACCCTCACCTTTAAGAGTATCAACTAAGCCAGCTTTTTGGACAGCAGTGACAAGAGTCTTGAAACTACCAGCTTCAACTGCGGTATCAATAATGTCTTTTTTGGGAGCACCCAACAATAGGGATGCCATCGTTATGAGTGAGATTATGGATGTGATTACTTTTTTCATGTGATTTAATTTAGGTTAAAATTTATGTGTCTACTATTTGACACCACATGAGTATTCGTTCGTTTTTTGAAATTAGATTCAAAAAAGTGAATTTTTTTAGAATCTTCAAAAAAGACTCTAATTATTTCTATTCGGGATTGTCTTGCTTGCTCCAGATTCTCGCCCAGAGCCAAGGTAATTGGCTCCAGTCACGAATAGCCTGAAGTCTAGTTGGTTTAGTAGGAATATTTTTTGATCCTTCAAGCTCTGCGACTCGGAATTGAAATACATAGTTTGGCTCGGAACCCATCCGTAGATCGGTCATGGCAATGGATCCATTATTTTCAGACATCGCAAAATAACCGCGGGTAAAATTTTCTAGTTTGGCAACCGGAGGATGTTCATCCATACCTTTCATTAGTGACAGGTTTCTGGGATAGGAATTCACTGACAGCGGTGCATCTCCGTCGAATAGAGAATAGTAGGTCTCAAAATACTGGTCATTATGAATTCCCACCGTTCGCCAAAGTAGAGTGGTAAAAGGAGCGGGCGAGGATATGAATTGAGAGTAGGGCACACCCTGTTCATTTAATTTCTCTTCCATTTTTCCATTTACGAAGACACTTACCCCCAGTGCCCAAATCAAGTAAGCAAGGCTCAGGCTTAATCCGATAAAATTAAGTCTGTGATTTTTTAGAAACAAGGCAGCTGATACCCCAATTAAGATCGGGAGGGTAAAGAGGGGATCAATAATAAAGAGTGTGGGGACGGCAAGTGGGGTGGTGTCCAACGGCCAGAAGATCTGAGTCCCATAAATGGTGAACAGATCCAAAAGAACACTTCCAATGAGGACAACGAAGGTAAGGAGCATCCACTTATTAAATAAGGGCTTGGTGTTTCGATGAACTTTTGTGATGAGCCAGGCAAAAACAGGCGACAGGGCAGTGAGGAGAAAAAGAGAATGACTAAATCCACGGTGATACACAAAATCATCCACCGGACTGCCTAGCGGTATGAATACATCAAGATCCGGTAAGGTTCCAAGAATTGCCCCCCAGATAAGAGCCTTCCTTCCGACCTTTTTTCCGAGTATGGCTTCCCCGCAAGCGGCCCCAAAGGTTAACTGAGTCAGTGAATCCATGATTTCAGCAAATGCAGGTAAGTTGGCTGTGAGTTAAAAATAAGAACCTTTCGGAATTTGGAAGGATACTTCTATTTAGATAAATCCATGGAGTACTCCAGATCAAAACGACTGGAGGCTTGGTTGCGAAATTTCTTGAGGGCCGGATTGTAGGTGTAGACCTTAATCTTGTTCTTCGTTGGTTCGAAGACCATGTAGCGTAGCCAGGATTCTCCTCCATTATGCAGGTTTTGATAGTCACTTAGTACTTGATGAACCTGATTGCCGTGATCACCCTTGGAGGTCAGGACTGCCTCTCCACTTGCATGCCCGCACAGAACCATGAAGATGTTTTTGTGTTTGCTGACCAATTTTGCCCAGATCGCTTCCCCTGCGTTACCCGTGATCTTGTATCCTAATTTTTCGAACCTTTTTCCATTCGCTCTCATGTAGGCATGAGTCAGAACGATGACGCGATGGTCGGGATGTTCGGCAACCACTTTGTTCGCCCAATCCAGGACTTCGTCGCGTGGTTTGCATTCGAGTGATACGATGAGGAACTTCATTCCGGCGGCATCGAAGTGATACCAAGAATTATCATGGCGTTTGGGATCAAAGGTTCCACCGAATTCCTTGGTTTGGGCATATTTTTCGCGTGGAAAATATTTATTGAAGTGAGTGGTTCGGTTCACGGCGATATCCCCGCCGTATTTGTTGTTCGACTTTTGGAAACCCATGTCGTGGTTTCCCAGACAAAGGCAGTAGGGCACATGACCATCCAGGATGGACATCGCCTTTTTTGCGATTGCCCATTCTTCGGGTGCGTCCGCCTGAACGATATCTCCCTCATGCACCAGAAAAGCGATGTTGAGCCGCTTTTTATTATCACGAACCCAACGGGTTTGCTCGAAAAAGTAATGGCGCAAATCTCCGTTACCCCACTTTTGGGAAAGCTTTAGCCGGGTGTCGCAGTAGAATTGGGTGTCCGGTAAAACCGCCAAGGTGAAGGATTGCCTTTTCTCCGAGATCTCCTCTTCCGAAAATTCTTTTTCTGCCGTAACGGATAGTTGGCTGAGAGAAGCGAGTAAGAAAAGAAGAGCAAAAAAGATTTTCATGGTTGATGAGTTTTGGGGGCAGGAGAATGAGAAATCAACAAATAGTTCTTCATCGTACACCGCAACTAAATCATCAAAGAATCCTTTCTTTGAAGTTAGGAAAGGCTCACCTTTTTATTGCTCGTCAAAATTTATACCAGAAGCTTCATCCGTAAGCCTGGGGCATCGTATATGTTGAGTTTTCCTTCCATGATCTTGTAATCTCCGTAAAAGACCTTTTTCCCAAAGGTTTAATGAAACTTTTTACCGTATCACCCGGTTTCACGATGTGAACAATGAGTTCCTTCTCTGATGGGATCTCTGAAGAAATCGGATCAGCCTTTCCTGAAACTTAATTTTCGTGAGTTTGATGGTAGATATGGAAGGGTTTTCTTTTGATTTTGTGGCAATCTTGATGTATTAAGATAAGGATATCTTCGTCTATACCAACCGATTCCCTTCGATGCTTTCGGAACCAGTTCAAGCTATCCCTCCGAGCAGTAATGAAGGCCCAGGAAAATAAAGCGGCTTCAGCTTCGAAATTCACATCCTTGGTTACTGCCTTAAGCACAGTGTTCTGAAAGATATCTTCTGCCACATGAGCATCCTTAACCACCAACCAGGCAGCTGCTGATATCCGCTCACGAGATTGCATGAGAAAGCGAAGTATTTCTTGTTCTGAAAGTGGCATTCAATTAGTTGAACACCTATGAATTTCAAAAACTGACATTCCGAGGAGAAAAAATTATATTTTTTGAAGCAACCAGTCTTTGACTTCTTCAATATTGGAAAATTCAGGTATCCAGGACAATTCGGTTGGTGAGTCAGTTGTGAATTCGCAACGCATACGGACAGGGTGGGCACCGGATTCGATGGCTGCGTATTGGTTGTAGATCCGGTCATCGACTAGAATGGTCTCCTTGGGGTTGAAATTGTATTTTTGATAACAGTCCCGGAGTCGGTCAATTTTGGCAGTATCATGCATGAACTCCCCATGCTGCACACATTCAATGGTGAGGAAATCAGTAACGGGTGAAAGGATATCCCGAAGGTAGGCAGTCTTTGCCTCGACATCAAAGGTCGCGGACATGGTAAACTGGCGGTAGCCCAATTGATTGAGTTCCTTGAGGACCTCAATCACCTTGGGGTAGAGCGGGCGATCTCTGAAAAAGGCCTGATCCGCACAAAAGTCGCGATCCATCTCGGTTCCCAGTTCCGGATGGGTTTTCAATTCCAGGGCACCATACTCGGGAAGGATTGGCAGAACCTCAGGAAGTTGCTCCCACTTTAAGCCTTTGAATTGATCCCGATAGTTGGGATGCCCGGTCAGGAAATGATAGTAAGCATGATTAAGATCCGCCAAGACTCCGTCGACATCCCAAAAGATATTTTTGATCGAGGATGGGTCCATTTTCTTAAGCGAGACTATCGGGGACGATCAAAGGAATCATATCCAAAGGCTTAGTTGTTTAGTTCCATCAATGTGAGCTTAGCATCACCGTTGCCATCGCGTCGACTGAATTGCTTTTTCAGTGCGGGAACATTCCGGCCTTCCGGGTTGCCGATGAATTCCTTGAGGGTGATGAAACCGTCCTGATTTTTATCCACCTTTTTGAATTGGGCGGCGGAGTAGGTCTTTTTGGGTTTGGGAGTGGATGCATGATCAGGATTGTAATTGGGGTTTGGGGTTGGATAGATGGCCCCGGTTTTCGCGAGAAATTTGTCCAGTTCCTTGCTAAGTTCCACAACTTTTTTGGGGTGCTCCTTGGAGACTTCGTTTCTTTCTCCGATATCTTTCTTTAAATGGAATAACCAATGTTCGTGATCCCCGTTGGGTGCATTGTGAAGCAAACGTATGAGTTTCCATTCATCATCATAAATGGCGGCACTGTTCGGAAAGGTATCGGGTACCTTGGTGGCGTGAGGAAAGTAGGTGAAGATGTACCGCTTGTCCATGGGCTTACCCTCCAGAGCGGAACGGATTGAGAGGCCGTCAAAGGTCTGATCTGATTTTTTTGGGATTCCCAGCAGATCCAAAATGGTTGGGTAAAAATCCGTGGAGGTTACAAGTTCTTTCGATTTCGACTCTTCCTCGATATGCCCGGGCCAAACCGCAATACATGGAACCCGTACACCGCCATCCCAGTTGTTTCCTTTTCCCCCGCGTAATGGTCGGTTGGAGGTCGGGGTGGTGCCATCCACTTGGCTGTACATATTCCCACCATTGTCGGAATAGAAAAAGATGAGTGTATTTTTACTAAGTTTAAGTTCGTCCAATTGATCGAGCACCCGTCCCACATTGTCATCAAGTGACTTGACCATGGCCGCGTAGGTTGGGGAATTTTGGGCGTCGTCGGGGTCGATTTTGTCTTTGTAAGACTCAATATAGTCGGCTTTTGCATTGAATGGGCCATGTACGGAGAATTGCCAGTAATTTAAATAGAAAGGTTTTTGATCTGCCGCCCGTTTTTCGAGGTAGGTATCAATCTCATCTGCCATGCGGTCTTCAATATGCTCGCCCGGATAAGCCTCCTTGAAATCAGGGAATTTCCACGGTGCCACATAACTGCCTGCCGGTCCGGGACCATACCAATTAGGGATGTCGACATCAAAGCCATGATCCAGAGCAGTGAAAGGGCACCTGCCCAAGTGCCATTTTCCAAAGTGAGCCGTGTGATAGCCGGCTTGCTTAAGAGTTTTCGCCATGTTCGGATATTCTGTGTCCAGCCGGTTCACCTTTGTGAGAGTGAGCAATTTGTGGTGGGCGGGTGTATTAAGCTTAAGACTGGGTCGCAGGATTGGTTCGCCTGCGATGTGACAGGTGGGTGCAGTCAGTCCGGTTCGTGCCGGGTGAAGTCCGGTGAGTACGGCCGAACGGGTGGGTGAGCAGAGAGGGCTGGCGGTGTAAGCCCGTTCGAAAAGCATTCCCCGTTTAGCTAGACGATCAAGATTCGGGGTTTCATAAAGAGCCGTATGGCCATATAGAGTGGTGTCGGCCCAACCCAAGTCGTCGGCCATGATGAACACGACATTGGGCTTTGCAGAAAAGGCCGTGCCAAGGGTGCAAAGAATTAATACGGATTGGAGAAGAAGCTTTGGAGGACGGATATTCATAAATATTGTAAAGGTTAGTGATTACGAAGCCACGAAATCAATCGTGGTTTTGAGTTTAAGTCTCTTGTTGGTTTGGACTCGCTTTTAAAGATTCGTTTGTTGCATTCGAATCGAATTCAGAAAACTTAATCATTACATCTACCCGCCCTGCATTCCTTATAGATTCCAGTAAAGCATACATCGCTATTGCGATGGCATATAGCCATTTGTACAGAAATAAATAAGCATGCCGAACAGAAGGAGGGATCTAATTATACCAAATAAGTATCGCCCCGTATAATACTCCCGTACAGATTCGCTGATTCTTTTTCTGAGGGATTCTTTGGATTCCGCCTCTTTGAGGATGAAATTCGCCATGGCTTCTTCGTTTTTGACTTTCATAAAAAAATAAATGTGTTTGAACCCTTTTTTCTTACGGATTTGTACAACAAAATCCGCTTACTTTTTCTTTGGCTACTTCGGAGTAGGTAGTGCGGCTTATATCAGGGTTCGGTGCTTATTTCATTCCTGAGCAAGGGGAGCTTTTTTAACAAATTGTCGCAATAGGTCCATTGGTCGAGTGTCTCCTTCCACTCTGGCGGAATTGCTTCAACCCCCTTATAGGCTCCAAGTACCATGCCAATCGCGATACTGCGTGATGCATTATCGCCCCCTACCATGGCATTGCCCTGTATCGCCCTTTTTAGTCCCTCTTCCTGCTCGGCATATTTTAAGATAAAGTAAACGGCACCCGGTAGAGTTCCCTCTGTTGGGCTTGCTTTTCCCACCTTGATCGGTTCCGAGCGGCCGACATCCCAGAGTCTGGCCATACTGGTAAGTGCGAGGTCGTCGCTAAACGCTTCTTTAAAAAGGGCGGAATTTGGATCCGCTTCTTCTTCAACCTTGGCGATTGCCTGTAGCACTTTGTCCTTAAAAAAGCCGCCCATCTGCTCGCCAACCTCTTCGATAGCTTCCCGTGGCGCCATGCCATGGATCACACGGTGCGTCACGCGGGTAAAAAATTCTCCGCCACCAAGGGCATGAGCGTCTTTGTGTGTAAACATTGACTTTCTGGCAACATCGACAAGCTCCTCTTCCGATTCATAATAGGCATGGGCTGCGACATGGCGAATGGCCATGGCATTGGATATGCCGCCCAAGTGTTCAGTCGGAACGCCTTGCTTGACTTGGGCATAGGTCTCTTGCGTCATGGTACAGATCCATGAACCCCAACTCTTTTCCAGTCGTTTCATCCAGTGGGGAATCAACGCGGCGACACTGAACGGCCTGGGTGGATCCGCTATTTCCGCCAAATGCTCTAAGACCAAAATATTATAATCGCCGTAGTCGGTTGTGCCGCCCGCTTTTTTACCGGGATGATAGTTTCTCTCGCCCCATCCAATGCCATGAGTTTGACCGCCCATCCTTTCACCGGGAGACATGAATTTCTCAATCGGTTTTTTTCCATAGGCCTCATAAATCTTTTGGGCGTCGTATTCGTAATGACTTCCCAAACAAAGGGCATCCCCGACGACAGCGCCAAAAAATGCACCTTTTATGGCATCACTCTTTTTGATGTTACTCATTATATTTATGGTTTGAACTGGTAGTGTAGAAGAATTTGTTGGTATGGGAACGAACTTCTATTCATGCCCTATAAACCTTCGGATATCAATACTCTCATTCACCTCGTTGATATCCTAGCGGAATTCGTAGCAACTTGAGGATTCGTATATTACCCATTGTTGTCCCTATGCGGTGGAGCATAGCGCAAGCCATACTTCACTATCAGATAATTAAGAGCATGGAGCAATTTTATGGTTCCACTTGGTCATCAGCTTGACCGTTGGGCAGACGCGCCACTTTACCGTGCAGTCGGACTCTGCCACTAAAAGGCTTGCCGGTGCGGATATTTTTTCGGCAAAAGTCGGCATCAACACTTCGCCGAGGGGTGTGTGCTGGTGATCGTAGATGATGTGAACCCTGCCGTCCTTTGCCTTCAGGCCGTCGAGGTAAGATGCGTAAATATTACCGATTTAAAAATTCTTAGGGAGCCAAGCGAATAGCCAAAGTCGGAGCAGGGAGGGAGGGGTGTCTGCGGCTGGCAAAACCATGGACGAGTCCACCCTCTTCAGTCTCTTTCGTTTCACGCATCACCATAAAGCTGATCTCCGAACTTGGGTGAGATTTGAGGAAGTTCGTAAGGTTTTTGGTTCGGACTCCGAAACGGCCTTTCTGGACTCCTTTGGGCAAAACGAAGGATCCAAGGAATACGGTTTCCGGGTTTCCGGGAAACTTGTCACCAAGGTTGGCTTCATCCCAATTAGGAACTTCTCCGGTAAGGCCAAAAACTTTGAATGTGCAATCCTCCGGCAAATGAGAAGCCAGACCCCAGCCAGTGGGGGCAAAATGAAGCAATAAGTCGGCTTCCTGAATACCTGTTCGGTCTATGCGGCTTAAATCAAACTCCATGTATGCATTTCTATTCATCGGGCCTTGACTGATGGCATTTTTGACCAGTAGTAAAACATCGGAGTTTTGGTTATGCACTCCACCGAAGTAAGTGTCACTAAAAAGGTTAACGACTTCTTTGTCATCGCTTAAAAAAAGATGGTTTGGGATTCGACCAACGAATGCACCCTGAGATGGTTCGAAAAGAGTCCAGCCGTCTCCATGCTCCATGGGTTTTTTCTTTATGGTATCGAGTTCCTGATGGTTTCCCTCATTTGCATGAATCATGCCCTTTGCTTGTATTGTATGATGTTGCCCCGCAATCAGTTCGATAACTTGGTCAGTCTGTCTGTATTCCACCTTTACTTTACCTTCCGATACGCGGGTATGCGTTTCGCCTGTTTCTTCAAATACAGTAACTGAAAAGCGGGTGCCGTAATCGACAATATCCGCTTCGGGAGTAATGATTCGAAA